>Ga0209573_1000306_pt1 | contig 112396 bp, 112 predicted proteins | sample TNRBio252014_DNA_FD_185870 | JGI IMG/M metagenome (GOLD analysis project Ga0209573, IMG submission 185870) | Wastewater treatment Type I Accumulibacter community from EBPR Bioreactor in Madison, WI, USA - TNR Reactor_6/25/2014_ DNA (SPAdes)... | ecosystem: Engineered > Bioreactor > EBPR >...
GACGCCAACTCGACTGCAACTACCTGATGGCCAAGCCGGCCCCCGCCCCGGCCCCCACGCCGGCGCCGACGCCCACCACCGTGAAGCCGACCCCGGCACCGACACCCACCACCGCGAAGCCGGCACCGGCACCGACGCCCACCACCGTGAAGCCGGCCCCGGCTCCGGCTCCGGAACCCCGGGCCGCCAAGGACGTCTGCTACGTCGTCGGCGTCCGAACCAACCACCGGAACTGGGGCTCGGACGTGCTGCACCCCACCGACAAGGGGTTCGGGTCGCTCAACTCGAACCACACCTACACCCTCTACCTCAAGGGCCAGCAGCAGAAGGTGTACCTGAGCGGGGGGAGCTACTACTGGGCGTTCGCCCCGACGCGCTTCGCGATCAAGGGTGAGTCCACCGCCGGCTCCCGGGCCAACCCGTCGGGCCAGGCACTCGGCTCACGGACCGAGTTCGCGCTGACGAGCACGAAGACCTCCTACTCCTGGAGCGTCAGCCTTCCCTACGCCGTGAGCCTCTCGTGGGCCAACAGCAAGCGCACGCGGATCATGACGACGACGAACTTCGAGAACACGGCCACCCGTGCCTACAGCGGCATCGCCGGCGCCGGGAACTCCTTCAACGGGCCCGCCGGGGTCGCTTCCGGGCTCACCCGCGTGCAGGTTCGATCCGGCGCCATCCCGGGTGCCGACACCGCCCCCTTCTGGAGCCCCGCGTCCTCCTGGAACGTGGCCACGAAGTACCGGGGCAGCCTCAACGGCTCGGCCACGTTCCCCGGCCTCACGGGTTACGGCTGCAGCGGGGTCAACTGGTCCTGACCCGGCGCCGGCCGGGCGGCCGGACCGCCGAGGCCGACACGAGACCGGCATCCGGCCGACCCGCAGATGCGGGTCGGCCGGGTCGCGTCGGGGCGGGGAACCGGGCCGGCCGCCGGTGGACGCCTCGGGGTCAGCGGAGCCGGAGATGGTGCCCGGGGTGGGTTTCGAACCCACACGCCCCTGAGGGCCGAGGTGTTTAAGACCTCTGCGTCTGCCGTTCCGCCACCCGGGCCGGACGCCGCCACGGTAGACCGGGGTCGTGCCACGACTCACCGACGAACGCGTCTGCTGGCTGGCCACCGCCCGGCCCGATGGTCGGCCCCACCTCTCCCCCATCTGGTTCGTGTGGGTCGACGACCGATTCTGGATCTGCACCACGGGCTCGTCGGTGAAGGCGCGCAACCTCCGGGCGAACCCGGCGGTGTCGGTGAGCCTCCAGGACGGGATGGCACCCCTGGTGGTCGAGGGGCGGGCGACCCTGCACACCGCTCCGTTCCCGCCCACCGTTGCCGAGGCCTTCCGCCGGATCTTCGACTGGGACGTCGACGCGGACCCCGACGGCTACGACACGATGATCGAGATCGTTGTCGACCGCTGGCTCATGGGCGACCCGACGAGCTGACCACCCCGGCCAGCTGGTTCCGCAGCCGCTCGGCGGCCCCGGCGGTGCGCACGCCCCACCAGAACAGGTCCTTGCCGTCGACCAGCACGGTCGGGCACCCCGCCAGCCGCTCCACCTCGTCGACGTGGCGTTGGGTGAACGGGTAGGGCTCGCTGGGCAGCAGGACCGTCGACGCACCCACCCGACCCAGCTCGTCGCGTGCCAGCTCGGGGTAGTCCGCCCCGTCGAAGTCGACCACGTTGCCGAGCCCCAGTCGCTCGAGCAGCGTCGACCCGTAGGTGGCCCGGCCCAACGCCATCCACGGACGTCGCCAGATCAGCGTCAGGGCGCGGACCGACTCGGCCGGCGGATCGGCCGGGAGGAGCGCCCCGACCGGCGCAGCCGGCGGCTCGACACCCACCCGACGGGCGATCGACGCCAGCGTGGGCGCCACGTCGTCGATCGAACGCACCGCCGTGACGTGGAGCCCGACCCCCGCCTCGATCAGCGCATCGTGGTCCTCCCGCCGGTTCTCCTCCTCGTCCATGAGCACGACGTCGGGGGCCAGCGCCACGATGCGGTCGAGGTCGGGGTCCTTGGTGCCGCCCACCGCCTCGAGGTGGGGCTGCTCGCAGAACCGGGTGACCGCCACCGGCGTGACGCCCCAGGCCAGGAGCGTCTCGGTGATCGACGGCACCAGGCTGACGACGCGCACCCGCTCAGGGCTTCCGGCGCGACGAGACGTACTGGAGGGCCACCAGCAGCAGCACCGATCCGACGACGGCGCCGATGATCCCGCCCAGGTCGAAGATGTCGTCGTCGCCGATCTTCAGCGCCTTGGTGAAGATCAGCCAACCCAGGAACGCCCCGCCCAGGCCGGTGGCCATGGTGGGCAGGCAGCCCTCGACCTTGTTGCCGGGCACGAACAGGCGGGCGATGCCGCCGGCCACGAGGCCCAGGATGAGCGCACCGATCACGACGAGACCTCCGGGTGGGCGACGAGGCGCACCCTAGGCCGCGGCGAGCCGGACCGGCCCCTCGCCCTCGCCGGCCCGCTCCAGGGCCGCCCACAGGCGGCGCCGCAGCTGCTCGGCCTCGACGTCGGTGGCCGCGTTCGCCACGCACGCACCCTCGACCAGGTCGGCCTGCACCGCAGCGAACGGACGATCGGCCAGGCGCACGGCCACGACCACCGCACCCGACCGCCGACGGCGGACGGTGCGGTCCCGACCCGGCAGGCGGGGCGGGGTGCGGAACACGGGAGCGACCAGCCCGGCCGCGGTCAGCTCGACCGACAGCACGCGGGCCGTCTCGGCGAAGCGGAGCGAGGGCGACGGCGGCATGGGCACATCATCGCGGCGACCACCGACAGTCGCCCCCGGCCGGCCTCACACGTCGATGTTCGACATCACGTGCTTGATGCGGGTGTAGTCGTCGAGGGCGTAGCCCGAGAGGTCCTTGCCGTAGCCCGAGTGCTTGAAGCCGCCGTGGGGCATCTCGGCCACCAGCGGGATGTGGGTGTTGATCCACACGCAGCCGAAGTCGAGCCGCTTGGCCATGCGCATGGCCCTGCCGTGGTTCGACGTCCACACCGACGACGCCAGCGCGTAGGGCACGCCGTTGGCCCAGCGGACCGCCTCGTCCTCGTCGCCGAAGCGCTGCACGGTGATGACCGGGCCGAAGATCTCGTTCTGGATCATCTCGTCGTCCTGGCGCAGGCCGGAGATGACGGTGGGCTCGTAGAAGTAGCCCCGGTCCCCCACCCGGCCGCCGCCGGTGGTCACCGTGGCGTGGTCGGGCGCCCGCGACACCAGACCCGACACCCGGTCGAACTGGTTGGCGTTGTTCAGGGGTCCGTAGAGCACGTCGTCGTCGTCGGGCATGCCCGTCTTCGTGCCGGCCGCCTGCTCGGTGAGCGCGGCCACGAAGTCGTCGTGGATGCCCGGTGCCGCGAGCACCCGGGTGGCCGCGGTGCAGTCCTGGCCGGCGTTGAAGTAGCCGGCCACGGCGATGGCCTCGGCCGCGGCCTCGAGGTCGGCGTCGTCGAAGACCACCACGGGCGCCTTGCCGCCCAGCTCGAGGTGGCAGCGCTTCAGGTCGGCCGCGGCGGCCTGGGCCACCTCCATCCCGGCCCGCACCGAGCCGGTCACCGACACGAGCTGGGGCACGGGGTGCGAGACGAGCGACCGGCCGGTGTCGCGGTCGCCGCACACCACGTTGACCACACCCGGGGGGAGGAACTCGGCCATCAGCTCGGCCATCATCACCGACGTCACCGGGGTGGTGTCCGACGGCTTGAGCACCACGGTGTTGCCCGCGGCGACGGCCGGCGCCCACTTCCAGACCGCCATCATCATCGGGTAGTTCCACGGCGCCACCTGGGCGCACACGCCGATGGGCTCGCGGCGGATCATCGAGGTGTGGCCGGCCATGTACTCCCCGGCCGACCGTCCCTCCAGCATCCGGGCCGCGCCGGCGAAGAACCGGATCTGGTCGACCATCGGCGGGATCTCCTCGCTGGCCGTCAGCCCGATGGGCTTGCCGGTGTTGCGGGACTCGGCCGCCACGAACTCGTCGGCTCGCGCCTCGATGGCATCCGCGATCTTCAGCAGGGCGGCCTGGCGCTCCGACGGGGTCGTGTCCCGCCAGGTCTCGAACGCCTCGGCGGCCGCCGAGCAGGCACGGTCCACGTCGGGCGCCCCCGACAGGGCGGCGTTCGCGTACACCTCGCCGGTGGTCGGATCCACGAGGTCGAGGGTGCGTCCGTCGGCGGCGTCGGTGAGCTCGCCACCGATGAAGTTGCGGATCTGGAGGTCAGCCATGGCCAGGAGTCTGTCGCACGATGTCCGACCGTTCCACCGATCGCGTCGGGTTTTTCGCAGGAGATCGCGGGTGACGCAACGGATCTCGTCGCCCTACACTGCCTCGACGACGGATCGCGCCACCCGAGCGCGCCCCCCAACGAGGTGCACCCCGTGACCGACCCCACCACCACCGACGCCATCACCGCCAACGCCCGACGCATCGCCGAGGTCGAGATGGCCCGCCTGCTGGAGCGCACGACGGCGTCGAAGGCGCTCTTCGAGCGGGCGGTGAAGACCATGCCCGGCGGCGTGGCCTCCAGCTTCCAGCTCGGCGACCCGTACCCGATCTACCTCCAGCGCGGGAAGGGCTCGCAGGTCTGGGACGTCGACGGCCACCAGTACACCGACTTCCACAACGGCTTCGGCTCCATGGCCGTGGGCCACGGCAACCCGATCGTGGCCGAGGCCGTCACCTGGGCCGCCAACAACGGCATGCACTTCGCCGTCACCGTCGAGCAGACCGTCGCGCTGGCCGAGGAGCTGTGCCGCCGCTTCGGTTGCGACATGGTCCGCTTCACCAACTCGGGCTCCGAGTCGAACATGGCCGCCATCCGCGTGGCCCGGGCCGCGACCGGGCGCGACGTCATCGCCAAGATCGAGGGCTCCTACCACGGCGGCGTGGACCAGCTCATGTACTCGGTGCTGCCCGGCGCGGACGTCATGGGCGGCCGCGACACCCCGGCCGCCACCCCGAAGTCGAAGGGCGTGCCCGCCGGCATGGCGGAGTGGATCCGCGTCGTGCGCTTCAACGACGCGGATGCCCTCGAGCGCCTCTTCGAGGCCGAGGGCCACAAGATCGCCGCGCTGATCATGGAGCCGGTGATGATGAACATCGGCATCGTGCTGCCGGCCCCGGGATACCTCCAGCGCGTGCGCGACCTGTGCACGAAGCACGGCGTCGTGCTGATCTTCGACGAGGTGAAGTGCGGCGTGACCATCGCCGCGGGCGGGGCGGCCGAGCGCTTCGGCGTGCAACCCGACCTGGCCTCGTGGGCCAAGTCCATCGGCGGCGGCGCGGCCATCGGCGCCTTCGGCGGCAAGGCCGAGATCATGGAGGAGATCAACCGGGGCGCCGCCCACCAGGGCACCTACAACGGCAACCCGCTCTCGGTCGCCGCCTCCCTCGCCGCCCTCACCAAGGTCCTCACGCCCGACGCCTACGGCCACTTCGCCGAGATGGGCCGCCGACTCACCGGCGGCCTCGACGCGGCCATCGCCGCCCACGGCATCCCGGCCCACACCATCGACCTGGGCTGCAAGGGCTGCGTGTCCTATCGCCCGACCCCCCTCACCAACTACCGCGACTTCCTCGAGACCAACACCGACCTCTACGCCGCCTCGTACCCGTGGATGGTCAACCGCGGCGTGTTCATGACGCCGGGCGACGAGGAGCAGTGGACGCTCTCGGTCGAGCACGGGCCGGACCAGATCGACACCTACGTCGACGCGTTCGCCGAGTTCTGCGCCGCCCTCGCCGCCGGCTGACGGCGCTCAGCCGGACTTGCGATTGGCGTTGAGCGAGGTGGCCACCAGCGCCACCACGCTGACCACGAGGATCATGGTGGCCAGCACGTTCACCTGCGGCCGGAACTCCACCTTGAACGAGTCCCAGATGTGGATCGGCATCGTGTTGGTCGAGCCCTTGTTGAACGACGTGATGATGTAGTCGTCGATCGAGAGGGCGAAGCTGAGCAGGGCGGCAGCCAGCACGCCGGGAAGGATCAGCGGGAACGTCACCTTCGAGAACGTGCGCCACGGCCCGGCACCGAGGTCCATGGCGGCCTCCTCCAAGCGCCAGTCGAAGCCACGGATGCGGGCCTTGACCGTGAGCGCCACGAAGCTCAGGCAGAACAGCGTGTGGGCGATGACGATCGTGACGAAGCCCCGGTCGACGTCCCACCCGATGAACTGCGTGAGCAGCGAGGCGCCCAGCACGATCTCGGGGGTGGTGAGGGGCAGCACCAGGAAGATGTCGACGGCGCCGTTGCCCCGGAACCGGTACTTCGACAGCGCCATGGCCATGGCCGAGCCCATGATCGTGGCCAGGGTCACCGAGATGGCGGCCACGGCCAGGCTGCGCCAGAAGGCCGCGGTCAGGTCCGCGTCGGCGAAGGGGTCGGTCCAGTTGTCGAGCGTGAACCGCTGCCAGGTGAGGTTGAACTTCCCCCGTGGCTGGTTGAACGAGAACAGGACGATCCAGATGATCGGGGCGAAGAGGTAGAGGAAGCCCAGGACGGTGAAGACCTGCAGCGCCCGCTTGCCGAGGCCCCGTCCCGCCGGGCGGGCGTCGGTGCCGCTCACGCCGCCAGCCCGTCGGTGCCGAACAGCTTCGAGTAGACGAGCACGGCGACGGTGATGATCGCCATCAGCGTGATCGACAGCGCGGCCGCCACCGGGTAGTCGAGCTGCACCAGGAACTGGTCCTGGACCACCGAGCCGATCATCGAGGTCTTGGGCGTGCCCAGGAACTTGTTGTTGATGAAGTCGCCGGCGGCCGGGATGAAGACCAGCAGGCTCCCGGCGAACACCCCCGGCAGCGACAGCGGGAAGATCACCCGCCAGAAGCCCGCCATCGGGGTGGCGTAGAGGTCACCGGCCGCCTCGGTGAGGCGGAAGTCGATCTTCTCGAGTGCCACGTAGATGGGCAGGATCATGAACGGCAGGAAGTTGTAGGTCAGCCCGCCGACCACGGCGTAGGCGTTGCCCAGGAAGTTCACGTCGTCGGGCACGAGCGGCAGTCCGCGCACCGCCTCGGTCAACGACGACTGGTTGCCCAGGATCGAGGTCCAGGCGATCGTGCGGATCAGGAAGGAGGTGAAGAACGGGATCACCACCAGTCCGATCAGCAGGTCACGCCACCGGCCGCCGTAGGCGGCGATGCAGTAGGCCAGCGGATAGCCGATGAGGAAGGCCAGCACCGTGGCAGCCCCGGCGTAGAGGAACGACCGCCCGAACTGGCCGCCGTAGTCCTCGAAGGCCCGACTGAAGCTCGAGACCGACCAGGTGAACTCCGGATCGGCGAAGCGGTTCGGCTTCTCCGACAACGCCATCTTCACCAGCACGGCGGTGGGCAGGAGGAAGAAGAGCAGCAGCCAGAGCCCCCCGGGGCTCAGCATCGCCCACGGGACGAACCGGGCGGGCTTGCGGTCCTCGCCGGCCACGTCGTCTCCCTCCCGCCCCGACGGACCTAGTTGCCCTGGATCCGGGAGAACGCGGCTTCCAGCGTGGCCTCGTCGTCCTCGCTGAGCTGCCCGAACGACGAGAGCCGCTTGGCACTCTCCTCGGTGGGGAACACGAGGGGGTTGTCGGCCACCTCGGCCGCCTCACCGCCCAGCCTTCGCAGCTCGTCGACCACGCCCTCGACCGGGGAGTAGTACTGCACGTACGCCGTGATGCGGGCGGCGTTGACCGGGTCGTAGACGTAGTCCATGAACGCTGCCGCGGCGTCGATCCCGTCGGAGCCCTTGGGGATGACCATCGTGTCGGACCACAACGTGCCGCCCGACTCCGGGATGACGAAGTCGAGCGCCTCGTTGTCCTTGCGGAGCTGCGCGATGTCACCGGACCAGCCGATGCAGGCGGCGAAGTTCCCCTGCGAGAGGTCGTCCATGTAGTCGTTGCCGGTGAACTGCTTGATCTGGCCGGCATCGACCTTCTCCTGGAGCAGGTCGAGGGCCGGCTGGAGCTTCTCGGCGGTGGGTTCGGAGATGTCGATGTCGAGCGACTTGGCGATCAGCCCGAGGGTGTCGCGCATCTCGGTGAGCACACCGATCTTCCCCGAGAAGGCGGGATCCCACAGGTCGTCCATCGACCCCAGGTCACGACCGGTGACCGTGCGGTTGTAGGCGATGCCGGCGAATCCGGACTGCCACGGGAGGCTGAACTCGCCGGTGGGGTCCCACGTCGGGGACTGCAGGTCCGCCCGCAGGTTCTTCACGTTGGGCACCTTGGCCACCGGCAGCGCCTCGACCCAGCCCAGCTCGATCAGGCGCCCGGCCATCCAGAAGGTGGGGGCGATGATGTCGGGCTCGATGGCGTTGCCCTTGGACAGCAACGGTTGGATCTTGGCGAAGTACTCGTTGTTGTCGTTGTACTCCTCGGTGTAGCGGAGCTTGATCCCGCTGGCCTCCTCGAAGAGCGCGACGGTCTCCTCGTCGATGTAGGCCGGCCAGTTGGCGAAGTAGAGGTTCTTCGTGTCCTGGGTGACCGGACCGTCGGCCTCGGAGGAGGAGTCCTCGCCGCAGGCGGCGAGGAACGCGGGGCCGAGGGCGAGGCCACCGAGGGCCATGCCGCTCCGCCCGAGGAACTGGCGGCGGCTCTGGGGTCGGGGGGTCGGGAGAGGTCGGGGCATGTGGAGCTCCATGGGTCAGGCGTGGACGGTCTCGTCCTCGGCGATGGTGATGACGCCGGCGGCATCGGGATCGATCGACTCGTCGACGAGGAACCCCCCGTCGGGGAGCCAGCTCAGCACGACCCGGTCGCCCGGTCGGACGTCACGGGGCATGTCGTCGACGTGCACGTGGGCCACCAGCACGGTGCCCCGGTCGGTGCGGGCCTCGCAGCGCAGCACCGGTCCCTGGAAGACGACGCTGGTGAGCGTGGCCTCGAAGGAACCCCCCACCTCCCGGTCGGGCACCGACGGGGTGATGTCGAGCCGCTCCGGGCGGACCATCAGCGTGGCGGCCCGACCGGGCGTGAAGCTCCGACCGACCGAGGGGGTGTGGAAGCGCTCGCCGTCGCGGGAGTCGACCGCCACCACATCACCCTGCTGGTCGGCCACGGTGACGGGCAGCAGGTTGGCCGTACCGATGAATCCGGCCACGAACACGCTGGCCGGGTGGTGGTAGATGTCGGTGGGCGACCCGATCTGGTCGGTGCGGCCCTGCGTCATGACCGCGATCCGGTCCGACATCGTGAGGGCCTCCTCCTGGTCGTGGGTCACGAACACGAAGGTGATGCCCAGCTCCCGCTGGATCCGCTTGAGCTCCAGCTGCATCGACTGGCGGAGCTTGAGGTCCAGGGCACCGAGGGGCTCGTCGAGCAGGAGCGCCTTGGGCTTGTTCACCAGGGCCCGGGCCAGGGCGACCCGCTGCTGCTGGCCACCCGAGAGCTGTGCCGGCTTGCGCTGCGCGAACTCGCCGAGCCGCACGACGTCCAGCATCTCCTGCGCCTGACGCCGCGCCTCGGGCTTCGGCACCTTCTTCGACCGCAACCCGAACGCCACGTTGTCCAGCACGGTCATGTGGGGGAAGAGCGCGTACTGCTGGAAGACCGTGTTGACGTCACGCTGGTAGGGCGGCACCCGCGAGACGTCGTGGCCGCCCAGCAGGATCGCCCCCGACGTGGGCGTCTCGAAGCCGGCGATCATCCGCAGCGTCGTGGTCTTGCCGCATCCCGACGGGCCGAGCATCGAGAAGAACTCGCCCTCGGCGATGTCGAAGTGGGCGACTTCGACCGCGACGTAGTCGCCGAAGCGCTTCGTGACCTGGTCGAGCCGGATGACGGGCGGTGCCATCGGGTCGGACGCCGGGCCGGTCTCGCTCATCGAGCCCCCTCACCAGGTCGGGTTGGCGTGCACGCCAGGTGGTCGGATGCGAACATTCGCACCGAACCGCCCACGTGCGCAACCGATTCCGTCGCCGATCCCGCCCAGGACCACGAGATGCACCATCCCCTGCCGTGGCCCCCGTCACTCTGGCACCAGACCTGCGATGTGGAGGACTCGCTCAACCGGGCTCCCCTCGACGGAGGTGACGTCGACGTCGTGATCGTAGGCGGCGGCTTCGGCGGGCTGTGGACCGCGCGCGAGCTCGTCACGCGCCGGCCACACACCGCGGTGGTCGTGCTGGAGGCGAACCGGTGCGGCTGGGGTGCCTCGGGCCGCAACGGGGGGTGGTGCTCGGCGCTCTTCCCCGTCCCCGAGGCACAGCTGGCGGCACGGCACGGCGCCGAGGCCGCTGCCGCACAGATGGCGGCGATGCGCGACGCCGTCGACGAGGTGGGCCGCGCCGCCGCGGCCGAGGGGATCGACTGCCACTACGCCAAGGGCGGGACGCTCACGCTGGCCACCTCGCCCGCCCACGTCGACCGGGTGCGGGCGGCGGCCGGTGAGCACGAGGTGTGGCTCGACGCGTCGGCGGCCCGTGAGCGCGTCGGAGCCGCCGAGCTGTGGGGCGCCACCCACACGCCGCACTGCGCAGCGCTCCACCCCGCCCGACTGGCCACGGGACTGGCCGACGCGGTGGAACGACGCGGCGTGCGCATCGCCGAGGGCACGACCGTGGCGGCCATCGAGCCGGGCCGCGTCCACCTCGCCTCGGGCGGGACGGTCCGTGCCCCGGTCGTCCTGCGCTGCACCGAGGGCTACACCGCGTCGCTGGCCGGCGAGCGCCGCACACTGCTGCCCGTGTACTCGCTCATGATCGCCACCGAACCGCTCGACGACCGCACCTGGGCGTCCATCGGGCTGCACCGCCGTGAGACCTTCACCGACGGACGCCACCTCCTCGTGTACGGGCAACGGACCGCGGACGGCCGCCTGGCCTTCGGCGGGCGCGGCGCGCCCTACCACTTCGGCTCTCGCCTCGACCCCCGCCAGGACCTCGAACCCCGCGTCTTCGACGCGTTGGAGGCCACGCTGCGCGAGCTGTTCCCCCAGCTGGGCGCGGCGCGGATCACCCACCGCTGGGGCGGACCCCTGGGCGTGCCGCGTGACTGGCACGCCTCGGTCGGCTTCGACCCGGCCACCGGCCTGGGCTGGGCCGGCGGCTACGTCGGCGACGGCGTGTCCACCACGAACCTGGCCGGCCGCACGCTGGCCGATCTGGTGACCGGCGCCGACACGGCGTTGGTCCACCTCCCCTGGGTGGGTCACCGATCGCCGCGGTGGGAGCCCGAGCCGCTCCGGTGGCTGGGTGTCAACGCCGGGACGCGCCTCGCCGCAGCAGCCGACCGCCGCGAAGCGCGAACCGGCCGGCCCGACCGCCTCGCGGCGCGGGCACTCGATCGGCTGCTCGGCGCGCACTGAGCCCTCCGACCGTCTCCACGACGGGTCTCGTCGTCCACACCTCGATCTCCTACGATCCACGTCGGTCGGAGGGCCCGCACGCTGCGAGTCCGCACACCGACGAGCGGGCGAGGTGGCCGTGGCCGAGATCTCCATCGACGCCGTCGACGAGCGGATCATCGACGCCCTCCAAGCCGACGGACGACGCCCCTACACCCAGCTGGCCAAGACCGTCGGGCTGTCCGAGGCCGCGGTCCGCCAGCGGGTCCAACGGCTGCTCGACACCGGGGTCATGCAGATCGTCGCCGTCACCGACCCCACCAGCCTCGGCCTGCGCCGAGCCGCCATGGTCGGCATCAAGGTGTCGGGCGACGTCCGCACCGTCGCAGATGAGCTGGCCCGCATCGACGAGGTGGTCTACGTCGTGCTGACCGCGGGCGGACTCGACGTGCTGGCCGAGGTGGTGGTGCCCGACGACGCCGCGCTCCTGCGCCTGCTCAACGACCGCATCCGCAAGATCGAGGGCGTGACGGCGACGGAGACCTCGATCTACCTCAACGTCCACAAGCAGACCTACCAGTGGGGGGCCCGATGACCGCTCCGACGAGCTCCGGGGGCGACCCCGACCGCCTGGCCGAGCTGGGCGCCCGCCACCTCTGGATGCACTTCACGCGCATGGGTGGCGTGTCGGCCGAGGACCTTCCGGTGATCACCCACGGCGAGGGCTGCTACCTCTACGACCAGCACGGGCGGCGCTACCTCGACGGCCTCGCCGGGCTCTTCACCTCCCAGCTCGGCCACGGCCGGATCGAGCTGGCCGAGGCGGCCGCCGCCCAGGCGTCGCGCCTGGGGTACTTCCCGGTGTGGGGCTACGCCCACGAACCGGCGGTCGAGCTGGCCGCCCGCCTGGCCGAGCTCACTCCCGGCGACCTCAACCGCGTCTTCCTGACGGCGTCGGGCTCCGAGGCGGTGGAGACGGCCTGGAAGCTGGCCCGGCAGTACCACGCGCTGCGGGGCGAACCCGGCCGCTACAAGGTCATCTCCCGCCACTTCGCCTACCACGGCACGACGATGGGCGCGCTGGCCATCACCGGGCTGCCCGGGTTGAAGGCCCCCTTCGAGCCCGGCACGCCCGGTGCCTTCCACGTCCCGAACACCAACCGCTACCGGCCCTGGATCGAGGGCCTGTCCGACGAGGAGTTCGCCCGGGTCACGGCCGACCAGATCGAGCGCGTCATCGAGATGGAGGGCGCCTCGACGGTGGCGGCGGTGTTCCTCGAACCGCTCCAGAACGCGGGCGGGTGCTTCGGGCCGCCCCCCGGCTACTTCGAGCGGGTGCGCGAGATCTGCGACGCCCACGGCGTGCTGCTGGTCAGCGACGAGGTCATCTGCGCCTACGGACGGCTGGGCGAGATGTTCGGCTGCCAGCGCTACGGGTACCAGCCCGACATCATCACCTCGGCCAAGGGGCTGACCTCGGGCTACTCCCCCCTGGGCGCGGTGCTGGTGTCGGACCGGATCATGGAGCCGTTCCTGGCCGAGCGGACCGCGTTCGCGCACGGCATCACCTTCGGCGGGCACCCGGTCAGCTGCGCCGTGGCGCTGGCCAACCTCGAGATCTTCGAGCGCGAGGACGTGCTGGGCCACGTTCGCCGCCACGCCGGTGACTTCGAGGCGATGCTCCGCCGGGTGGCCGACGCCTGCCCCATCGTCGGCGACGTCCGCGGCGACGGCTACTTCTGGGCGATGGAGCTGGTGACCGATCGGGCCACCAAGGGCGAGTTCGGCGCCGAGCAGGCCGAACGGCTGTGCCGCGGGTTCCTGTCGCCGCGGCTGTTCGAGGAAGGCCTGATCTGTCGGGCCGACGACCGGGGCGACCCCGTGATGCAGTTCTCGCCGCCGCTCGTCGCCGGCCCCGACGAGCTGGCCATGATGGAGGACGTGCTGACCCGGGTGCTGGGCGAGGCCGGCGAGCGCATCGACCGATGACACCACAGGGGGGACCGTGACCGGGGGCGACATCGCAGTGGGACGGACCGTGGGCGTGCCCGCGGAGGTGAAGGACAACGAGCACCGGGTGGCGATCACCCCCGACGGGGTGGCCGAGCTGGTCCACCGCGGCGCTCGCGTGATGGTCGAGGCGGGCGCCGGGCTGGGGGCCGAGCTGCCCGACGAGCGCTACGCCGAGGCCGGCGCCGAGCTGGTCGACGACGCGGCCGAGGTCTGGGCACGGGCCGACGTGGTGTGCAAGGTGAAGGAGCCACAGCCCGCGGAGTGGGGGCACTTCCGGCCCGGCCTCCAGCTCTTCACGTACCTCCACCTCGCCGCGTACCCCGAGGTGGCCACCGCGCTGCTCGACGGCGGCGTCACCGGCATCGCCTACGAGACCGTCCAGACGGCGAACGGGGCCCTGCCGCTGCTGGCTCCGATGAGCGAGGTGGCCGGACGGATGGCCACCCAGGTCGGCGCCCACTACCTCGAGCGCCGCAACGGCGGCCGCGGCGTCCTGCTGGGCGGCGCACCCGGCGTGCGTCCCGGCCGGGTGGTCGTGCTGGGCGCCGGCAACGTCGGCTGGAACGCCGCGTGGATCGCGGCGGGCATGGAGGCCGAGGTCCTGCTCTTCGACAAGGACCTCGACCGGCTCCGCTGGGTCGACCAGATCCACCAGGGCCGCATCGTCACCCTGGCCTCCAACCGGGGCGCCATCGCCCGCGCCGTGGCCGAGGCCGACCTGGTGATCGGCGCGGTGCTGGTGGCCGGCGGACGCGCCCCGGTGGTGGTGACCGAGGACATGGTGGCCGCCATGCACCCCCGCTCGGTCGTGGTCGACGTGGCCGTCGACCAGGGCGGCTGCATCGCCACGACGCGGGAGACCACCCACGCCGAGCCCACCTACCTGACCCACGACGTCGTGCACTACGCCGTGGGCAACATCCCCGGCGCCGTACCCCACACCTCCACCTTCGCCCTGACCAACGCCACCCTCCCCTACCTGCTGGAGCTGACCGCCGCCCCCGACCTCGCCACCGCGGCGGCCCGCAACCCCGCGCTGGCCCTGGGGGTGAACACCCACGCCGGCGCCGTGACCCACCCGGCGGTGGCCGAATCGCTCGGACGCGACGCCGTGGAGGTGGGCGAGGCGCTCGGGGTACGCATCGAGCGCCGCGGGCGACCGTGACCGAACCGATCGCCACCCCGCTCAACGCCGCCCAGCGAGACGTGCTCGCCCAGCTCGGCGCCAAGCCGACCGAGCGCCCCGAGTTCGACCCCGACCTCCGCGACGAGCTGCGGGTCGAGCTCGAGGCCGGACTCGCCCCGGCCGTGCGATCGCTGCCCGACGGGGCGGACCTCTTCCTGTCCAAGGCCACCGTGGAGTCGGTCCACAGCTGCGAGGCGCGGTTCCTGGCCGACCGCGACTTCTCGTGGACACCGGCCTCGGCCCGGGGCGTGGTGGCCCACAAGGCCATCGAGCTGGCCGTGACCCGGCCTCGCGACCGGGCGCCCCTCGACCTCGTCGACGAAGCGCTGGCCGTGCTCGAGCACGACGGCTACGGCGTGGGCGACTGGCTGCAACGGACCGACGAGGCCACCCTCGACGCGGTGCGGGCCGAGGCCAACACCTACGTCTGCAAGTTCCTCGACTGCTGGCCGCCCCTGGAGCGGCCGTGGCGCCCCGCCACCGAGGTCTCGATCCGCGCCGAGCTCTTCGAGGGCCGGGTCACGTTGGCCGCCAAGCCCGACCTGACCGTCGGGCGCAGCGAGGGCAACCGGGCCGGCAAGGTCATCGTCGACTTCAAGACCGGCAGCTGGGCGCCGGGCCACCGGGCGGACCTGCGGTTCTACGCGCTGGTCGACACCCTGCGGGTGGGCACGCCGCCCCGCCTGGTCGTGACGTCGTACCTCGACAGCGGTCGACTCGAGCCCGAGGCCGTGACGCTTGACGTGCTCCACGCCGAGGTCCGCCGCACCATCGACGCGGGCACCAAGGTGGTGGCGCTGCGGACCGGGGTCCGCGAGCCCGCTCGACAGCCCGGCCCCGGTTGCCGGTGGTGCCCCCTCGCCGAGGACTGCGGCCCCGGCGGCGACTACCTCGAGGAGCTCGACCCGGAGTGGTGAGCCCCGGGCGACGCCACCGCGTCGGCCGCCGCCATCGCCGCCACCCGTCCGGCCCGGGCCAGCACCAGCGTGACCACCCCGAGGAGGACGCCGGCGGCCACGGTCACCGACCGGATGCCGACCCGGTCGGCCGCCGCGCCCCACACCAGCAGCCCGAGCGGCAGCGAACCGGTCAGGCACATGATGTACACGGCGATGCTCTTGCCCCGCATGTCCTCCCGGGCGAGGAGCTGGATGGTGGTGTTCAGGGCCGACGCGATGGCCAGGTAGGCCCCGCCGTAGGCCACCAGCGCGGGCACGGCGAACCACATCGAGGGCGCCAGGCCGACGCCGACGGTGGCCAGCGCGTACGTCGACATGGCCGCCACGAGGAGGTGGTGCCGCGCCGCGCGGGCGCCGACCGTGAGCAGCAGCGGTGCCGCGGCCACCGCGCCGATGCCGCCCGCCCCCCACAGGAGCCCGAGCTGCCAGCCCTCCACCCGGAAGATCTCCTGGCCGTAGCTGGCGGTGAGGAAGCTGAACAGCGGGCTGCACAGCCCGGCGATCGCCACGATGGCGAGGCAGCACGCCACGATGCCCGGCGTCGCGGCCACGTAGCGGACCCCGGCTCGGAGGTCGGCGAGCACCCGCGTGGGCGGACCCTCGCGGACCGGGGCACCGCGGCTCCCGATGAAGGGCAGCACCACCAGCACCGCACCGAACGACGCCGCGTTGAGCAGGAAGGCCATGTCGACCCCCCAGAGCGCGATGACGATCCCCGCCCCGAAGGTGCCCAGCGCCCGGGCCGCGTTGAACTGCGTCGAGTTCAGCGTGATGGCGTTCCCCAGCGCGTCGCGGGGCACCAGCTGGCTGACGAAGCTCTGCCACACCGGCACGTTGAGCCCGCCGGCCAGCCCGCTCAGGAAGGCCAGGGCGCTCAGTCGGGCCGGGGTCACCGCGTCGGCGGCCACCAGCAGCCACAGCAGGACCGCGAAGGCGGCCTGTACCACCTGCGTGGCGACCAGCACCCGCCTGCGGTCCAGCCGATCGGCCAGCGCGCCGCCGAGCGCGCTCATGAGCAGCAGGGGCACGTACTGGAAGAAGCCGGTGACCCCCACTCCACCGTCGCGACCCGTCAGCCGGAAGGCCACGTAGGGGATCGCCGCACTCTGCATCCAGCTCCCCGTGTTCGACGCCAGCGCGGCGAACCAGAACCGACGGAAGTCCCGGTAGCGGAGGGCGACGGTCGCCTCCCGCAGGCCTCGGGACGGGGCCGGGGCGGGGGCGGCGGGCACCCGGGGAGCGTAGCGATCGCATCGGTAGACTCCGCTCCGATGCCCGCGGACCGCCCGACCGCCCCCCGCACGAAGCGGGCCCCGGCGCGCCGGACCCGAGCCGCCGCCGTCGACACCACCGTGGACTCCGCGGTCGATGCCGCGGTCACGGTCGACGCCGTCGACGCGAGCCCGTCCGCCGCCCTGGTCCACCTCCCCTCCCGGGCCGCCACCCCGCCGCTCGTGGACGCCCACATCCGCCACGGCGACGTCGACGAGTGGGGGCGCTCGGAGAACATGCGCGCCTGGGCCCGTCGCCTCTACGACCCCGTGTACTCGAAGTGGTTCCGCGCCGAGTGGGACGGGCTCGAGAAGATCCCCGCCTCCGGAGGAGCGCTGCTGGTGGCCAACCACGCCGCGGCCATCCCCTCCGACGCTCCGGTGATCATGCACGGCATCGAGAAGGAGCTCGGGCGGCCGGTCTACGGGCTCGCCGACTACTTCTTCCGCAAGGCGCCGGTGGTCGGGACCATGTGGTCGCGCCTCGGCGGCCTGCCCGCCCACCCCGACAACGCCTACCGGCTGCTGCACAACCAGCAGCAGCTGGTCCTGGTCTTCCCGGAAGGCACCAAGGGCACCTCGAAGCTGATGGGCGAGCGCTACCAGCTCCGACGCTTCGGTCGGGGCGGGTTCGTCGAGATCGCCATGCGGGCCGGCGTCCCGGTCATCCCGATCGCGGTGGTCGGCGCGGAGGAGTCCATGCCCATCGTCGCCCGCCTCCCCACGTTGGCCAAGGCCCTCGGGGTGCCCTACCTCCCCGTCACGGCCAACATGTTGGCCTTCGGCCCCCTCGGCACCGCGCTCTACTTCCCGGCCAAGTTCAAGCTCAAGGTGCTCGACCCGGTCCGCTTCGACGTCCCCCCGAACCGGGAGCGCTACTCCCAGAGCCGGGTGATGGACGAGTCCGAGCGGATCCGGGGCCTCATCCAGGACGCGCTCTACGGGATGCTGCGCGAGCGCCGCTCGGTCTGGTTCGGATGAGCGAGCAGGCCGCCCACCGACGCGTGCTCGTCACCGGGCTCGGCACGTTCTGGGGCGGCCGCGTGGCCCAGGCGCTCGAGGCCGACCCGAGCGTCGAGGTCATCGTCGGCCTCGACACCACCGAGCCCCACGTCGAGCTGGAGCGCACCGAGTACGTCCGGGTCGACGCCAACTACTCGATCCTGGCCAAGATCGTGCGAGCCACCCAGGTCGACACGATCATCCACACGTTCCTGGTCGTCGACCCCACCCAGATGTCGCGCCGGGCCATGCACGAGATCAACGTGATCGGCACGATGAACCTGTTCGCCGCAGCGAGCGCGTCGGACTCGACGGTGCGCAACGTCGTCGTGAAGTCGGCCACCGCGGTCTACGGCTCCACGCCCGAGGACCCCACGTGGTTCGACGAGGACATGGCCCCGGCACGACCGCTGCGCTTCCCGGTCGAGCGCAGCCTGGCCCAGGTGGAGGGCTACGTCCACGACTTCGCCGAGGACAACCCGCACGTGACCGTGTCCCTGCTGCGGTTCTCGAACGTGATCGGCACCGAGATCGTGACCCCGCTCACGCGGGCCCTGGAGATGCCGGTGGTGCCGTCCATGTTCGGCTTCGACCCGCGGTTCCAGTTCGTGCACGAGGACGACGTCATCCGATCGATCCTCTTCGTCCTCCGACACAACCTGGCCGGCGTCTACAACGTGGCCGGCGCCGGGCTGCTGCCTTGGACGGAGGTGGTCTCCATCTGCGGCAAGCGCACGTTCCCGATGCCGCCCTACGTGACCACCGAGCTGCTGTGGCCCCTCAAGCGGCTGGGCCTGGTGGACCTCCCCGAGGAGTACCTCAACCTGCTGCGCTACGGGCGGGGGGTCGACAACCGCAAGCTGCGTTCGGCCGGCTTCGAGTACGAGTACACCTCGGCCCAGGCGGTGCAGGCCTTCATCGAGGGCATCCGACTGCGGCGCACCATCGGCGACCACGAACCGACCTACCGCTACGAGCGTGACGTCGAGCAGTTCTTCCGCCACTCCCCCGCCGTGGTCCGCGACCGCAACGGTCGCCCCACCGGCGGCCGCTGAGGCCGGGTCGGCTCAGGCCCCGGCGACCTCGCGCACCAGCTCCGCCAGCTGCCCACGGATCGTCGACCACCGGTAGCGCTCCTCGTAGCGGGCCGCCGCGGCGTCGAGCAGTCGACGGCGCAGGTCGCGGTCGCGCACCAGCTCCACGCAGGCGGCCGCGAAGTCCGACGGGTCGTCGGCCACCAGCAGCTCCCGGCGGTGCGCCACGTCGATGCCCTCGCAGCCCACGGTCGTCGAGACCATGGGCAGCCGGTTGGCCATGGCCTCCACCACCTTGAGTCGGGTCCCGGCCCCGAAACGGATCGGCACCACCGACACGTCAGCGCGGTCCAGCTCGGCCCGGAGGTCGTCGACGGGGCCCACGAGGTCGACGCCGTCCACTCGGGCCAGGTCGGCCACCCCGTCGGGGTCGCGGCCCACCACCCGGAACGTCGCGCCCGCCACCTCGGCCCGGACCCGCGGCAGCACCTCGGTGGCGAACCAACGGACCGCATCGGCGTTCGGCTCGTAGCCCAACATCCCCACGAACAGCAGGACGGGGGCCTGGGGGTCGCGGAGCTCGACATGGTCGAGCGGCGCCCGGTCGCCCTCGTAGCCGTTGGGCAGGCACACCACGTTGGCCACGCCGGCCCGGCCCACGTCGAGTTCGCTGCACACCAGGGTGCGCTCCACCTGCGTCGCCGCCTGGCGCTGGACCCGGTCCCAGCGGCGCTCGTCGATGCCGTCGAGCACGCCGACCGCGGCCCACCGTGCCCGCAGCAGGAGGCGCCGCCACCCCGGCGCGTCGGCCGCCACGTCGGGGCCGAGCGCTCGGCGACCGCGGATGGCGAGGTGCTCGAGGTTGTCGTAGTCGAGGATCGCCGGGCCACGGATCAGGTCGTGGGTGGCCCGCCACCCGTCGACGTGGCAGTAGAGGACGACGTCGTAGCGGTCGGCCACCAGGGTCGGCACCCGCCCTCGAGCCGCGTCGAAGTCGCGGCGCAGCAGCCGGCGCGGCAGCCGGCTGAACGCCCATCGGGGCAGCCACCGGGTGGCCGGGCGCTCCGGCCCCTCGGGGGCGTCGAGCACCCGCACGCCGTCGGGCGCAGGATCGCGGGGACGGCCCGATCCGTCGAGGCACACCACGTCGACCTCGCCCAGCGAGCGCAGCGCCTCGATCTGGTGGACGAGGCGCAGCTCGTAACCGCCCCGGGGAGGCCACGGGTACGCTTCGGCGACGCAGCACAGCCTCATCGGGGCGTCACGGTACGGGAGCGACGACACGTGAGTCAGGTCCAGTGAGCCAGATCGAGGTGGAGCGCCACGACCGGGTGGCCGTGCTCCGGTTGGTGGCCCCCGAGCGCCGCAACGCCCTCGACCTGGCGATGTGCGACGAGATGGTCGCCGTGGTCGACGAGCTCGAGGCCGACGACGACGTCGGTGCGCTGGTGGTCACCGGCGCCCCGCCCGCCTTCTGCGCCGGGGCCGACCTCACCCAGCTGGGCGAGTCCCAGCACGACGGCCTGCGCCGGATCTACTCCGGGTTCCTCCGGGTGGCGGGCTCGCCGCTTCCCACCGTCGCGGCGGTCAACGGTCCTGCGGTGGGTGCCGGCATGAACCTGGCCCTGGCCTGCGACGTCCGCCTGGCCTGCCCCTCGGCCCGCTTCGACACGCGCTTCCTGGACCTGGGCATCCACCCCGGCGGTGGCCACACGTGGATGATGCGGCGCATCGTCGGCCCGCAGACGACCGCGGCGATGGTGCTCTTCGGCCAGGTCCTCCACGGCCGCGAAGCGGAGCACGCCGGGCTGGTGTGGCGCTGCGTCGACGACGACTCGCTCCTGGCCGACGCAGTGGCGCTCGCCGCCCGGGCGGCCTCGGGCCCCCCCGAGCTGGTGCGGCGGATCAAGGCGTCCATCGGCGCCATGGGCGCCGTCGACACCCACGCCGAGGCGGTCGACCTCGAGCTCGAGCCCCAGGTCTGGTCGATCAACCAGCCGGCCTTCGCCGAGCGCCTCGCCGCGCTCCAGCGGCGCATCAGCGGTCAGTAGACCCAGGCGCTCAGTAGACCCAGGCGCTCAGCAGCTCCTCGCGGCGCTCGTCCCACTCCTCGGCGGTGATCGCGTAGCGGACGTGGTCCTCCCAGACGCCACCGATCTCGAGGTAGCGCTCGGCGACGCCCTCGTCGCGCAGGCCCAACTTCTCGACCACCCGACGGCTGGCCGAATTGCGAGGGATGATCGAGATCTGCAGTCGGTGCAGGCGGAGCTGCTCGAAGGCGAAGCGGAGCACCAGCACGGTGGCCTCGGGCACGTAGCCCTGCCCGGCGTGGCGCTCGTCGATCCAGTAGCCCACGTACGCGCTCTGGAACGGCCCCCGATGGATCGAGTTCACGTTGATCTCCCCGGCGAACCACCCGTCGACGAAGATGCCGAACCCGTAGGCCGTCCCCAGCTGGATCTCGCGGGTGCGCGCACCGCAGCGGGCCGCGAACGCCTGGCGGTCCTCCACGGCGTCGGGGGCACCGGCGATGCGGGACGGCTCCCACTTGGTCAGCCACCCTTCGCAGCGTCGCCGGACCTCCCGCCACTGGTCGAAGTCCCCCGCGGCCAACGGCCGCAGGACCACCCGTCGGCCGATCAGCGTGACCCCCGCGCCGGGGTGCTGGCTCTCGGACCGGACGGAGGAGCGGCGCGACCACATGGGCCCCTCAGGGTACCGACTCACATCCCGCCCGGAGCTGCCGACGGGTTCGCCATGCGAGCCCTTCCGCGTCGGGACCTCCTCCGCCTCGGCGGCGCCGCCGCGCTCGCCGGCGGGCTCACCGCGTGCGGCGGTGAGGAGGTGGCCGAGGCCATGCCGGCCGAGGGACCGCTCACCGGTCCCGAGGACGCACTCCGACGGCTCCTCGAGGGCAACGAGCGCTTCCGGACCAACAAGCCGCTCCACCTCCACCAGGACCGCGAACGCCGAGACGAGGTGGCCGGTTCCCAGGAGCCCTTCGCCACCATCCTGAGCTGTGTCGACTCCCGCGTCCCGCCCGAGGTCGTCTTCGACCGGGGGCTGGGCGACCTGTTCGTCATCCGCACCGCCGGCCACGTCGTCGACGACGTGGTGATGGGCAGCATCGAGTTCGGCGCCGAGGAGCTGCACATCCCGTTGATCGTGGTGATGGGCCACGAGCGCTGCGGTGCGGTGAAGGCCACGCTCGCCGCGGTGAGCGCCGAAGGGTCCGCCAGCACCGTCGACGAGGCGGCGGCCACCACCACGACCGAAGCCGTCACCACCGCGCACGGCAACGACGGCCACGCCGGCGACGCCGACCACGGTGAGTCCTCCGTCGGCGAGGAGCACGGAGGCGAGGCCGCCCACACCGAGGGGCTCCCCAGCTCGATCGGGGTGCTGGTCGAGCACATCCGACCGTCGGTGCAGGAGGCGCTGCGGGCCGGAGGGGACCCGCTCGACCGCTCGATCCGCAACAACACGTTCCGGGTGGCCGAGGAGCTCATGGGCTCGGCGGTGCTGCGCGAGCTGGTCGGCAAGGGTCGGCTGCAGATCGTGACGGCCTACTACGACCTCGACTCGAGCCGCGTCGACCTGATCCCCTGAGGTCGGGCCGCTCAGCGCAGCTGGCTGGCCACGAGCCCGTCGAGGATGTCGGACTCCGACACCAGGCACTCGTCGAGGCCCAGGCTGCGCATCAGCGAGACCAGCACGCAGCAGCCACCGACGATCACATCGGCGCGCTCCGCCTCGAGGCCCGGGTTGTGGACCCGGTCGGCCAGCGACTCGGTGGCCAGCGTGCGGAAGACGTCCTCGACCGCGCCCTTGGTGAGGGTGAAGTGGTGGGTGGCGTTGCGGTCGTAGGCCGGGAGCCCGATCTCGACCGCCGCCACCGTGACGACGGTGCCGGCCAGGCCCACTAATCGGCGGGCCGTCGACAGCTCGGGCATGGTGGCGGCCAGCTCGTCCCACTCGAGCGCCAGCACCGACAGGCAGTTGGCCAGCTCGTCGGCCCCGGGTGGGTCGCCGTGCAGGAAGCGCTCGGTCATCCGCACGCACCCCACGTCGATCGAGCGCGAGGCGACCACCCCGGTGGTCCCCACCACCACCTCGGTGGAGCCACCGCCGATGTCGACCACCAGGAACGGGCCGTCGGCCGGGTCGAGCTCGGCGGTGGCACCGAGGAAGCTGAGCGCCGCCTCCTGCTCGCCCGACAGCAGCTCGGGCTCGACGCCGACGATCTCGGCGGCCGGTCCGAAGAAGTCGGCCCGGTTCGCGGCGTCGCGGGCGGCGGAGGTGGCCGTCATGCGGATGCTCGACAGCTCGAAGCGGTCCATCACCGACCGGTAGTCGCGCAGCACGGCGAGGGTCGCCTCGATGGCGGTCGGGTCGAGCCGGCCGGTGGCGTCCACGCCCCGACCCAGTCGCGTGATGCGCATCAGACGTTCGTGCGACGTCGTGCCGTCGCCCACCAGCAGACGCACCGAGTTGGTGCCCACGTCGATCGCCGCCACGGTGCTCATGGGACGGTGCTCATCGGTCGGTGCCTCCCTCGAGGTGTGCCCGGACCCAGCGTCCCACCGGGTCGTCGCCGCCGGCCAGGAACCAGGCGTAGTGGGTGTGCAGGCACTTGACCCCCACTCGGGTCCCCCCGACACCACCGAAGGGCCGGGGTCCGGCGTGGCCGGCCGGCACCAGCGCGTCGCGCGCCGCCGCGTAGGCCGCGTGGGCGGCTGCGAGCTGCTCGGGGTCGACCTCGCGCTCGGCCCGGTCCACGCCGCCCTCGGCCTCGAGCGTGCCGATCCGGCGACAGAGGACGGGATCGACCAGCCAGTAGCGGGTGGGCATGGGCGTGCCGTCGTCCAGCAGCGGCGGGTTGGCGATCACCGACGGGCGTCCGTGGGCATCACGTGCGGCCACGTGGACCGAGCTGCGGGGGCGCCGGCCCAGGCACGCCTCGATCCACTCGAGGTCGGCCGCGTCGGGCTCGGCGAGGACGGTCGGCGGCACGGCGGGCGACGGTACCATCGCCGACTCCGGCCGCCGACGGGCGGCCCGGACGAGGAGGGCCGATGGACCTGGGCATCGCAGGACGACGAGCCGTCGTGGCCGCCGGGTCGGCCGGGCTGGGCCTGGCCACCGCGCAGGCGCTGGTCGACGAGGGCGTGCTGGTGGCCATCTGCGGACGCGACCCCGAACGGCTGGCCGCCGCGGTGGCCGCGTTGGGCGACGGCGCCGTGGGCATCGAGGCCGACCTGGCCGAACCCGGCGTGGCGGCCGCCTTCGCGGCCGAGGCCGAGGAGCGGCTGGGCGGCACCATCGACATCGCCGTCGCCAACGCCGGAGGCCCGCCGCCGGGCCTCCCGTCGACCACGACCCCCGACGCGTACCGCGCCGCGCTCGAGCTCAACTTCGTGTCCACCGTCGAGCTGGCCCAGGCAGTGGTCGGGCCCATGCGCGCCCAGGGGTGGGGTCGGATCCTGGCCATCACCTCCATCGGGGCCCGCCAGCCCATCGCCGAGCTGGCGGCGTCCACCTCGGCGCGCGCCGCGGTCACCGCGTTCGTCAAGAACCTGGCCACCGAGGTGGCGGCCGACGGCGTGACGGCCAACACCATCCAGCCCGGCCTGCACCTCACCGACCGGGTGCGCCAGCTGGGCCACGGGAGTGCCGCCGCGGTCGAGGCGGTGCCGGCCCGACGGCTCGGCGACGCCGCCGACTTCGGCGCCGTGGCCGCCTTCCTGTGCAGCGAGGCGGCCAACTACGTGTGCGGTGCCTCGCTCATCGTCGACGGCGGCGCCTCCCGCGGCCTCCAGTAACCCCACCCATCCGTTCCGCGCGCGTGGAACGGTCGCCACCCCCGTTCCACGCGCGCGGAACGGGGGTGCGGTCCCTCAGTACTTCAGGGTCGGCTCGTGGCCGGCCGGGAGGTTGATGGTCTTGTCCTCCAGGTAGGCGGCCAGGCCCTCGGGGCCCAGCTCGCGACCCACGCCCGAGCTCTTGAAGCCACCGAAGGGGGCGCCCCACTCCATGCCGAAGCCGTTCACCGTGTAGGTGCCGGTGCGGACCTGGCGGGCGATGTCGATGCCGCCCTCCACGTCCGCCGTCCACACCGAACCCGACAGGCCGTAGTCGCTGTCGTTGGCGATGCGGACGGCGTCGGCCGCGTCCTCGTAGGCGATGACCGACACCACCGGGCCGAAGATCTCCTCGCGGGCGATCGTCATGTCGTTGGTGACGTCGGCGAAGACGGTGCCGTCCACGTAGAAGCCCGGCAGGTCGGGGCGACCGCCACCGGTGGTGATGCGGGCGCCCTCGTCGGTGCCCTTGGCGATGTAGCCCTCCACCCGCTCGCGCTGGCGCTCGGCGATGAGCGGTCCGATCTCGACCTCCATGTCGGAGGGGTCGCCCACCTTGAGGTTGGCCACGAACTCGGTGACGGCGTCGACCACCTCGGCGTAGCGGGCCCGACTGGCCAGCACGCGGGTCTGGGCCACGCAGGCCTGACCGTTGTTCATGATCGAGTTCGGGATCAGGCCGGGGATGGTGGTGGACAGGTCCGCATCGTCGAGGATGATGGCGGCGGACTTGCCGCCCAGCTCGAGGGTGCAGCGACGCAGGCGCTCACCGCAGAGCGCACCGATGCGACGACCCGCGGCGGTCGAGCCGGTGAAGCTGACCTTGTCGACACCATCCGCGGTCACCAGGTGCTCGCCCGCCTCACGACCGGCCGGCACCACGTTCACGACGCCGTCGGGCAGCCCGGCGGCCTCGATGATCTGGGCCAGCACGAGGGTGCTCACCGGCGTCTCCGGCGCGGGCTTGAGCACGATCGTCGAACCCGAGGCGAGCGCCGGCGCCATCTTGAGCATGGCGATGAACAGCGGGACGTTCCACGGCACGATGCCGGCGCACACGCCCACCGGCTCCTTGCGGACCAGCGCAGGACCCAGGAACCCGGGGCGGACCTCCTCGAAGGGGAAGCCCTTGGTGAGGCCGACGAAGTAGTCGAGCACCATGGCCATGGCGCCCACCTGGCCGAAGTGGCTGAACAGCAGTGGCGCGCCCATCTCGGCGGTGATGAGGTTGGCCAGCTCGTCCGCCCGGGCGTAGATGCCGTCGAGGATGCGCTGCATGGCGTCGGCCCGCTCGGCGGCCGACATGGTGGGCCAGGGCCCCTCGTCGAAGGCCGCCCGCGCCGCGGCGATCGCCGCGTCCATGTCGGCGGGCGAACCGGCCGGCGTGCTGGCGACCACCTGCGCGGTGGCCGGGTTCACCACCTCGAAGCGCTCGGCGGTGGCGGGGGCCACCCACTTCCCGCCGATGTAGAGGTGGTCGAAGCTGGGCACGTCGGTCATGGCTGGCTCCTGGTCGGGACGTGGACCTCCGGACGGTAGCCGCCCGTCGGGCCGCGTTCCTGACGGTGCGTCAGGTCCGTTCCGGCCCGGAGGGCGCCATTTGCCCGCGCGGGTCGCGGACGACGAACGTAGGCGGATGTCGACGGGGGTCGTGATCGAGCGCGAGGACGGCGCCGCGCTCCCCCGCATCGAGGCGCTCGACGGCGTCCGCGGCGTGGCGATCCTGCTCACGCTGATGTTCCACAGCTTCGACAGCTCGCAGTCGCTGGCCCCCGTGGGCGAACGGGGCGTCGACCTCTTCTTCGTGCTCTCGGGCTTCCTGATCACCGGGATCCTCGTCGACACCCGCGACCAGGCCGCCTACTTCCGCAACTTCTACGTGCGGCGGGCCGTGCGGATCCTGCCCCTCTACTACCTGTTCGTGGTGCTGATGCTGTTCGTGGCGCCGCGCATCGCCGAGCTGCTGCCCGATCGGCTGGGCGGCGTGGAGGACCTGCGTCGTCTGGGCGAGGGACCCGACGGTGTGTGGACGGTCTGGGTGTACCTCCAGAACTTCGTGCTGGCCGAGGGACCGCGCTCGCTCCCGGGCCTGGGGCACCTGTGGTCCCTGGCCATCGAGGAGCAGTTCTACGTGGTCTGGCCGCTCGTCATGTGGGTGGTGCCGCCACGGTGGCGGCTGCGGATGGTGCTCGGCGGCATCATCGGCACGCTGGCGCTGCGCACCGGGCTCCTCTGGGGCGGGGTGATCGACGACTGGGCCGCTCGTGAGCTGACCTACACCCGCCTCGACTCGCTGCTCCTCGGGGCGCTCGGGGCGCTCTACGTGCGCGACGCCCACACCCGTCAGGTGCTCGAACCGGGGCGACGCTTCCTGGCCCGCAAGGGGTGGGTCCTCCTGCTGTTCCCGGCGCTGTGGGTCGACGCCCGCCCCACCTGGGCGCCCGACGCGTGGTCGGGCAGCACCACCGAGAGCGGGCTGACCCAGACGATCTTCCAGGACCTCCTCTACGGGCCGGGCCTCACCATGGTGTCGGTGGCGTTCCTGGGCTACGTGCTCGGCGCCTACCACGACCGGCTCGGACCTCGGACGACGCGGTTCACCCGCAGCCGGTGGTGCCTGGTCCTCGGCAAGTACAGCTACTCGATCTACCTCTTCCACTTCCCGATCGCCGCGGCCATGAAGTACCGCGAGGGCGGGAAGCTGTCGCTGGGCGGCACGCCGCTGCCGCTGTTCGACAGCTTCATCAACTTCGCGGTCGTGACCGGCCTGTCGCTGGTCATCGCCAAGGTGACCTGGTCGTGGTGGGAGCAGCCCTGGCTTCGCCTCAAGCGCCGCTTCGCCTACACCCCGGTCGAGACGCGGACCTGACCGGCGCCGCCGCGACCGGAGCCGATCAGCGGGCGGCTCGGGTGAGGGGCTCCTCGAGGCGGTCGAAGGGCCACACGTCGGGCAGGTCGACCGAGGGCGGCAGCGCCGGGGCCACCGCGTAGGTCTCGTCGCCCGGCTGGGCCAGCCCGAAGTCCCGACGGGCGCGACCCTCGATGCTGTCGCGCGAACCCAACCGCGCCACGTTGCCCTCGAGGACGTCGTTCTCGCGGCGGAGGTCGCGCAGCTGCGCGGCCGCCTGCTCGATGTCGCGCTGCTGGTCGACCCAGGTGCCCACCGGGATCACGAGGACCCCCGCCACGAGCGCGACGAGGACGGCGAGGCCCGTGCGCAGGAGCCGGGCCCGCCGCGTCACGAGGCGGCGCCGCCCCGGGCCAACGCGGCGATGCCGCGGTAGGCGGCGTCGTCGCCCAGCAGCTCCTCGATGCGCAGCAGCTGGTTGTACTTGGCCACCCGGTCCGAACGAGCCGGCGCGCCGGTCTTGATCTGGCCGCAGTTGGTGGCCACGGCGAGATCGGCGATGGTGGTGTCCTCGGTCTCGCCGGAACGGTGCGACATGACGGCGGTGTAGCTGCTGCGGTGCGCCAGCTCGACCGCCTCGAGGGTCTCGGTGAGCGAGCCGATCTGGTTCACCTTCACCAGGATCGAGTTGGCCACCCCGGCCTCGATGCCGCGGGCCAACCGCGCCGAGTTCGTCACGAACAGGTCGTCGCCCACCAGCTGGACGCGACCGCCCACGCCGTCGGTCAGCGCCTTCCAACCGTCCCAGTCCTCCTCGGCCATGCCGTCCTCGATCGAGACGATCGGGTACTTGGCGCACAGGTCGCCCAGGTAGCCGGCGAAGTCGGTCGGGCTGAGGGTGCGGCCCTCGCCGGCCAGCACGTAGTTGCCGTCCCGGAAGAACTCCGACGACGCGGCGTCGAGGGCGATGGCGATCTGCTCGCCGGGCGTGTAGCCCGCCTGCTCGATGGCCGAGCACAGCAGCTGGACGGCCTCCTCGTTGGAGCCCAGGTTGGGGGCGAAGCCGCCCTCGTCGCCGATGGCGGTGGACAGGCCCTTGGCCCCCAGCACCTTCTTGAGCGTGTGGTACGTCTCGCAGCCCCAGCGCAGCGCCTCGCTGAACGAGGCGGCGCCCACGGGCATGATCATGAACTCCTGCAGGTCGACGTTGTTGTCGGCGTGCTCGCCCCCGTTGAGGACGTTCATCATCGGCACGGGCAGCACGTGGGCGTTGGCCCCGCCGACGTAGCGGAACAGCGGCTGGTCGGTGTCGTCGGCCGCGGCCTTGGCGAGGGCCAGCGACACGCCCAGGATGGCGTTGGCGCCCAGGCGGCCCTTGTTGTCGGTGCCGTCGAGGTCGACCATGATCCGGTCGACCTGGCGCTGGTCGGTGGCGTCGAGGCCCACGATCGCGTCCGCGATCTCGTCGACCACGTGGCCCACCGCGTTCGCCACGCCCTTGCCCAGGTAGCGATCGCCGCCGTCACGGAGCTCGACCGCCTCGAACTGCCCGGTGGAGGCCCCCGAGGGCACCGCGGCCCGGCCGGCGGCGCCGCTGGTGAGCATGACCTCGACCTCGACGGTCGGGTTCCCGCGGCTGTCGATGATCTCGCGGGCGTGGATGTGCTCGATGATGCTCATGGCGGGCTCCCCAAGGGTGGCGACGACGTTAGTGCGGGGGTCATCGCACCACAGGGAACCTCCACCGAGGAAATCCGCGCCGCCGCGGCGTCAGGCGTCGACGGTGGCGCGGAAGCGGGCCGTCGCCCGGCGCAGCGCGTCCTCGGGATCGACCCCGGCCCGGCGGGCCACCTCGACGACGCCCGACAGCAGCTCGCCGACGGTGGCGGCGTCGGGCGAGGCGACCGCCGCGGCCGCCGCGGCCCCGAGGTCGGGCGCCACCTCGACCCCGACGGTGGCCGCCTTCTTGCGCACCTTCAGCGCCTCGAGCAGCGCGGGCAGCGTGGCGGGGATGCCCTCGAAGACCGACGCACGGCCCTTCTCGGCCTGCTTGGCCGCCTCCCAGCTGCGGGTGAGCTCCTCGGTGGAGGTGACGCCGGCGTCGCCGAACACGTGGGGATGGCGTCGGTGCAGCTTGTCGTGCACCTCCCGGGCCACGTCGGCCAGCGTGAACCACCCCGACTCCGCGGCGATCGTGGCGTGGAAGACCACCTGGAACAGCACGTCGCCGAGCTCCTCGCACAGCTCGTCGACCGCCTCGGGCGTCGGCTCGGCGAGGGCGGAGGCCTCGGGCGACAGCGCGTCGATGGCGGCCAGCAGCTCGTAGCTCTCCTCGAGCAGGTAGCGCTTGAGCGAGTCGTGGGTCTGCTCGGCGTCCCAGGGGCAGCCCGCCCGCAGCGTGTGCACCAGCTCGTCGAGGCGCACCAGCTCGGTGGCCACCGGCGCGGCGAGCGACGGGACGTAGAGGGAGGTCAGGTGATCGGCCTCGACCACCCGATCGAGATCGGCCCAGTCCACCTCGACGATCCGCTCGTCGGGCAGCCCGAGGCGCTGCACCACGGTCACCGGATCCTCCGGCCAGTCCTCCACGGCGAGCTTGATGTCGGACAGCACCAGCGGCGAGTCGCACTGGCAGACCACGAGCGGCCCCGACGCACCCGCGGCCTCCGCCGCGAAGTCGTGCCCGTCCACCACCTGCACCCCCGCCGCCATCGGGTCGATCCCGAGGCGGACCCACAGCAGGTCGAGGAAGCTCAGCGCCGCCAGCACCTCGCAGTCGGCCCGCGGGTCGGCCAGGAGCAGCTGCACGGTCCGCTCGGCCACCAGCGGCGAGCCGGGCACGGCGTAGAGCACGTCACCGTCGGCGGCCGCCTCCACCAGGCGGTCCACGATGCCCCCGTACACCTCGTCCATCGTCGACGCGGCGTCGTAGAGGTCGTCGAAGGCGACGACCTCGGCGGCCGCGCCCAGCACCTCGACGGCCGGATGGCGGCGCGTCCGGACGAAGCGGCGTGGGGTCGCCTCGATGGCTGCCAACGTGCCGGCGGTGACCAGATCGGGGCCCGCCGGCCCGAGCCCGACGACGCGGATGCGCCCTGCGGCCACCGGCTGGGCTCAGCCGCCGAGCACGGCCGACGGCACGGTGGCCTCGGCGGCCGGGCGGGGCACCGGCGGCGCCACGATCACCGACGGCGAGGTGGCGTCGAATCGGCCGTAGCGGGGGTCGACCACCACGTCGGCCCGACGGACCACCTCGTCGAGCAGCGCCCGCACCTCGTCCTGCTGGGAGGCCTGATCGGCTTCCTGGAGGGCCTGGCGGATCTGGTCGACGACGGTCGGCTCGGTGCCGGTCACCGGCGCCCGGCTGCTGACCCGCAGCACCAGGACGACGGGTTGGCCGACCTGACCGGTGGTCTCGAACTGCTGGATCTCACCGACCGGCCCCTCCTCGACGATCGTCGACAACCCCGGCGTGGTGATCGTGCCGGGGGCGACGCAGGTCGAGGGACCGGTCTGCTCGATGGGGAACACCTCGTCGGATCGCGTGGCGATGGCGTCCTCGAAGGAGGCACCCCCTTCGATGAGCCCGATCAGCTCGGCCACCGCGCCCGGGGGCGCCACCAGGCCGTCCAGGCAGGTCAGGCGGTCGGGGAACTGCTCCCGGTTGGCCTCGAAGTACTCGGCGATCGCCGCGTCGTCGATCTCGGGACGCTCGGCCAGCCCCAGCCGGAACAGCGCGCTCTGGTTGGCGACCAGCCGTTCCACCAGCTCACGATCGGCGGGAGCGAGCTGGGTGCCCTGCTGCTCGATCTGGTCGGCCTGCGCCCGTCCCTGTTCGAGGTCGGCGTCGTCGGGACGTCCGCCGCGACGCCGGACCTCGAAGTCGAAGAGGCGGTCCTGGACCAGCAGGCCCAGCACGGCCCGCTGCACGTCGGCGGGCCGCGTGGCGCCCTGGGCCACCAGCTGGGCGAGGGGCGACTCGGCCAGCTCCGCGACCGCCTGGACCGAGATGTCCTCGCCCCCGACGGTGGCGGCGACCTCGTCGCGGAGGCTGCCGCACCCGGCGGTCAGCAGCGCGGACACGACGAGTGCGGCGGCGGTTCTGGTTCGACGGTTCACAGGGGGCCAGAGCGTACCGTCAGGACTCGGCCGGGACGAGCTGGGCGAAGGCGTCGAGCAGCGTGGCGACCATGGCCCGGCCGGCCGGCACCGGCAGCTGGACCTGCGCCACGTCGGCCTTGTAGCGAGCGCCCCGGTAGAGCCGGTCCAGCCGCATCTGCTTCGACTGGGGCAGCGGGAGCGGCGAGAGCCGGGCCACCAGCACGTTGGAGGTGAACCCCTGGGTGCTCACCACGACCAGCTCGGTCACGCCGGTGCGCACGCACTCGGCGCGGAGTCGGGCCACGTCGAGGAGCGCGGCGGCCGGCTCGGGCACCGGACCGAAGCGGTCCACCCACTCCGCCTCGATGTCGTCGACGTCGGCCTGGGTCCGCACCTCGGCCAGGCGGCGGTAGGCGTCGAGGCGGAGGTCCTCCCGCCCGACGTAGGCCGTGGGCAGGTTGGCGTCGAGCGGGAGCTCGATCTTGATCTCGGCCGGCGGCCGCACCTCGGTGCCGTTCAGCTCGGCGATGGCCTCGTTCACCATCTGGCAGTAGAGGTCGTAGCCCACCGCGGCGATGTGGCCGGACTGACCCGTGCCCAACAGGTTGCCGGCGCCGCGGATCTCGAGGTCGCGCATGGCGATCCGGAATCCCGACCCCAGCTCGGTCGACTCACCGATGGTCCGCAGCCGCTCGTAGGCCTCCTCGGAGAGCTCCCGGTCCTGCGGGTAGAAGAGGTAGGCGTAGGCGCGCATCCCGGCGCGGCCGACCCGGCCCCGGAGCTGGTGGAGCTGGCCCAGGCCCAACAGGTCGGCCCGTTCCACGACCAGCGTGTTCACCGTCGGCATGTCGATGCCGGACTCGATGATCGTGGTGCAGACCAGCACGTCGTAGCGGCCTTCCCAGAAGTCCAGCACCACCTGCTCGAGCGAGCCCTCGTCCATCTGGCCGTGGGCCACCGCGATGCGCGCCTCGGGCACCAGGTCGGCGAGGTCGGCCGCCTTCTGCTCGATGTCGGCCACGCGGTTGTGCACGAAGAAGACCTGGCCCTCGCGCAGGAGCTCGCGGCGGATGGCCTCGCCCACCGCCCGCTCGTCGTACTCCCCGACGTAGGTGAGGATGGGCTGGCGTTCGGCGGGCGGGGTCTGCAGCAGCGACAGGTCGCGGATGCCGGTCAACGACATCTCGAGCGTCCGGGGGATCGGGGTGGCGCTCAGCGTGAGCACGTCCACGTTGGTGCGGAGCTGCTTGATCGACTCCTTGTGGCTCACGCCGAAGCGCTGCTCCTCGTCGACGACGAGCAGGCCCAGGTCCTTGAACCGGATGTCCTCGCTGAGGAGGCGGTGCGTGCCCACCACCACGTCGACCTCACCCGAGGCGAGGCCCTCGGTCACCTTGCGGGCCTGGGCCGAGGTGAGGAACCGGCTCAGCACCTCGACGCGCACGGGGTACGGGGCGAAGCGGTCGCCGAAGGTGGCGAAGTGCTGCTGGGCCAGGAGCGTCGTGGGGACCAGCACCGCCACCTGCCGGCCGTCCTGGACCGCCTTGAAGGCGGCCCGCAGCGCCACCTCGGTCTTGCCGAACCCGACGTCGCCGCAGACCAGGCGGTCCATCGGGACCGACGACTCCATGTCGGCCTTGACCTCGTCGATGGCCCGGAGCTGGTCCGGCGTCTCCTCGAAGGGGAACGACTCCTCCAGCTCGCGCTGCCACGGGCTGTCCGGCGCGAAGGCGTGCCCGGGGGCGTGGAGCCGCTTCTGGTAGAGCACCACCAGCTCCTGGGCCACCGTGGCGACCTCGGAGCGGACCCGGGCCTTCGCCTTGGCGAAGTCGGCGCCCCCCATCCTCGACAGCGAGGGCGAGTCGCCGCCGGTGTAGGGACGGACGCCGTCGATCTGGTCGGACGGGACGTAGAGCTTGTCGTCGCCCCGGTACTCCAGCAGCAGGTAGTCGCGTTCGACCCCGCCGATGGCACGGCGCACCATGCCGCCGAAGCGGGCCACGCCGTGGTGGTGGTGCACCACGTAGCCGCCGACCACCAGGTCGTCGAAGAAGGTCTGGGCCGCCCGCTTGCGGGGTCGGGCCGCACGGTGCGTCCGCCGTCGCCCGGTCAGGTCGCTCTCGGCCAGCACCGCGAGCTTCACCGAGGGGAGGATGAACCCCCGGTGCAGCGGCGCCACCGCGACGTGGCCGCCCGGCTCGGCCAGCACCGCGCCGCCCTCGACCTGGAGCGGGTAGGACACGCCGTGCTCGCGCAGGAGCGCGTCGATGCGTTCGGCCGAGCCGGGGCCGTCCGCGCACACCACCACCCGGTAGCCGGTGGCCGTGAGCTCCCGGAGCTGGCCCACCAGCCGTTGCCCGTCGCCCGACGCCTGGTACCACGCGGCGGCCGCCACGGTCTCGACCCCCGGCCCCTCGGGCACGGTGGTCATGGTCCAGCTGGGTGCCTCGGTGTGGGCCAGGAGGCGGTCGAAGTCGAGGTTGAGCCGGGGCAGGTCGTCGGTGCCGGCCCCCCACGTGACCGCCAAGGTGCGGGCCAGATCGGCCTCCTCGGCGATGATCTCGCCGGCCCGGTCGCGCATCCGGCGGGGCTCGACGAGGACGACCAGCGCATCGGGACCCACCAGGTCCGACAGCAGGTGCTCGTCGGGGGTGAGCCACGGCAGCCACGACTCCATGCCGTCGAAGGTCTCGCCGTCGGCCAGGCGCTGCCAGTGGTCGGCCCCCCAGGGCTGCTCGTCGACGAGCGCGGCGGCCCGCTCTCGGACCTCGGGAGTGGGGAGCAGCTCACGGCACGGGAAGATCTCGACGCGCTCGACGTCGGCCTCGGAGCGCTGGTCGTTCACCGAGAAGGTGGTGAGGCGCTCGACCTCGTCGCCCCACAGGTCGATGCGGACCGGGCCGTCGGCCGTGGAGGGGAAGACGTCGACGATGGAGCCGCGGACCGCGACCTCGCCCCGGTGCTCCACCTGGTACTCGCGGCGGTAGCCCGCCGCGACCAGGCGCTCGACCAGCTCCTGGGAGTCGATGCGGTCGCCGGGGCCGACCACGATCGGCTGGGCCTCCTCCACGTGGGGCCCGAGCCGTTGCACCAGCGCTCGGGCCGGGGCGACCACCACGGCCGGCCAGCGCTCGGGGTCGCCCAGGCGCCACATGGTCCGCAGACGGCGACCCATGGTCTCCACCGACGGGCTCACCCGCTCGAAGGGCAGCGTCTCCCAGGCCGGGAACAGGTCCACCCGGTCCTCGCCCAGGTAGGCGGCGAGGTCGGCGGCCAGGCGTTCGGCATCGGCCCCGGTGGGGGTCGCCACCACCACCGGCGACCGTCGCGACACCGCACTGAGGGCGGCGACCGTCACGGCCCGCGCCGGCTCGGGCACGGCGAGCACCGCGTTGCGCCGTCCCAGCACCGCCAGGAGGGCCGGATCGTCGCGGAGCAGCGGAGGGAGGGCGCCGAGGGTCATGTGCCGCGTTGGTTGTACCGCCCCATGGCGGCGTCGATGCCCTCGCTCAGCGCCAGCTCGACGGCGTCGGCCGCCTCCTGCACGCACACGGCGATCAGCTCACGGTCGCGCTTCGACGGCGGCGACAGCACGTGGTCGGCGCCCCGCTCGGCACCACCCGGGGGCTTGCCGACCCCGATGCGCACGCGGGCGAAGGCGTCGCTGTGGAGGTGCGCCTTGATCGAGCGGAGGCCGTTGTGGCCGGCCAGGCCGCCGCCCAGCTTCAGCTTCATCCGACCGGGTTCGAGGTCGAGCTCGTCGTGGACCACCACCAGCCGCGCCAGGTCGTCGATGCCGTAGCGGCGCACCATGGGCGCCACGGCCCGGCCCGACTCGTTCATGTACGTCTGCGGGAAGGCCAGCGCCACCCGCCGGTCGCCGGGGCGGCACTCGGCCACCAGCGCGGGATCCTTGGTGGCACGGAACCGTTCGCCCCACCGCTCGGCCAGCACCTCGACGACCTCGACGCCCACGTTGTGGAGGGTGCCTCGGTACTTGGCCCCGGGATTGCCGAGTCCCACCACGAGCAGGTCCCAGGGGGTCCCGCTGCGTTCGCGCTGGTCGGCTCCCCTGCGACGGAGCGCCACCGGGTCCCCGGGCTACTTCTTCTTGCCCTTGGCGGCCGGTTCCTCGCCCTTGGCCGCGGCCCGCATGGCCACGATGGCGGCACGGGTGAGCTGGGCGGTGACCACCGGCTTGGTGGGGTCGACCTCGGTGGTGACCCCGGCGGGCAGCACCAGGTCGCCCACGGTCAGCACGTCGTCGACCACCATGTTCCCGACGTCGGCCGTGATCTGGGTGGGGATCGAGTCGGGCCGCACCGTCACCCGGAGCTGCGCCAGGCGCTGCTCGGTGATGCCGCCCGCCGAGCTGACCTTCTTGGCGTCGCCCACCAGCACGATGGGCACGTCGAGGGTCATGGCCACCTCGGGGTCGATCCGGATGAAGTCGACGTGGGTCACGTCGCGGCGCACCGGGTGGCGCTGGATCTCCTTGACCAGGGTGCTCTCGACCACGCCGCCGTCGATGGCGAGCTGGATGAGGGCGTTCGTGCCGGCCTCGGTGGTCATGGCCCGGCGGAAGTCCGAGCGCTCGACGCTGATGGCGACGGGGTCCTTGCCCAGGCCGTAGACGACCGCGGGGATGTGGCCCTCGCCGCGGAGGCGACGCGACGCGGCCGAACCCTGGGGACGACCGGTCTGCGCGGTGAGGCTGACTTCGCTCATGATCTGCTCGCTCCTCGACGAAACCGGCGCGCTCCGACCGGGCGCGCAACGGGCGACGATCCTACCGGCTGGAGGGCCCGACGGGCCAATGGGGCCCGCTTCGGCGGACGGTCAGCTCTGGTTCTGGCCGTGGAAGATCTCCGACACCGAGGTGTCCTCGAAGACGGCGTCGATGGCGTCCGCGATGATCCCCGCCGCCGAGAGCACCTCGATCTTGTCGATCTGCTTCTCGGGCGGCAGCGGCAAGGTGTTGGTGATGACGACCTTCTCGAGCACGGAGTTCTTGATCCGGTCGATGGCGGGGCCGCTGAACACGCCGTGGGTGGCCGCCGCGTACACGGCGGAGGCGCCCCGCTCGGCGAGCTGCTCGGCGGCGGCCACGAGGGTGCCGCCGGTGTCGATCATGTCGTCGATGAGCACGCAGGTGCGCCCCTCGACCTCGCCGACGACGTCCTTGGCCTCGACCGCGTTCTTCACGCCGCGCACGCGCCGCTTGTGGACGATGGCGATGTTGGCGTGCAGCGCGTTGGCGTAGCGCTCGGCCACCTTGACCCGCCCGGCGTCGGGCGACACCACCACGAGGTCGTCGGGGAGGCTGGCCGCCATCCACTCCACCAGCACGGGCATGGCGGTGAGGTGGTCGACGGGACCGTCGAAGAAGCCCTGGATCTGACCCGAGTGGAGGTCGACCGAGACCAGGCGCTTGGCGCCGGCCGCCTTGAACATGTTGGCCACCAGCTTGGCCGTGATGGGCTCGCGACCCTCGGCCTTGCGGTCCTGGCGGCCGTAGCCGTAGAAGGGCGCCACCACCGTGATCCGCTTGGCCGAGGCCCGCCGGGCGGCGTCGACCATGATCAGCTGCTCCATGATCGCGTCGTTGATCGACATGTCGGGCGTGGAGCAGTGGCCCTGGAAGATGAACACGTCGGCGCCGCGGATGGACTCGCCGTAGCGGCAGTGCAGCTCGCCGTTGGCGAACTCGGCCATGGCCACCTCACCGAGCTGGACCCCCAAGCGGGCGGCCACCTCCTCGGCCAGCGGACGGTTGTTCCGCCCGGCCACCAGGTGCAACCGCTTCTTGGTGATCAACTCCATGTCCCAGGCTCCCGTCAGCTGTCGGCGGCGGAATTGTAGAACGGCCCCGTGCGGGCATCGTCCGGGACCACCGCACCCTCGTGGAGGTGGGCGAAGGGCCCGACCCGGGCCCGGTCGCCGATGCTGGCCCGACGGGCGCTGGTGGACTCCACCCGACACTCGGTGCCCACCGTGCAGTCCACCAGCCGCGACCCCGGACCGACCTCGGAGCCGTCGCCCACGACGGTGGTCCCCTGGAGGATGGTGCCCGGGAACAGCGTGACGTCGCGGCCCACCACCACGGTGGAGTCGACGTAGGTGCTGGCGGGGTCGAGCATGGTGACGCCGGACCGCAGGAGCCGTTCGTTGGTGCGCCGCCGCAGCTCGGCCTCGGCCGCCGCCAGCTGGACGCGGTCGTTGACGCCGGAGGCCTCGACCGGCGAGGGGGCGACGACCGTGTCGACCGCATGGCCGGCATCGGCCAGCACGCCCACGACGTCGGTCAGGTAGTACTCGCCCTGGGCGTTGTCGGGCTCGAGGCGGCGCAGCGCGGGCGACAGGAGCGACCGGCGGAAGCAGTAGATGGAGGTGTTGACCTCGCGGATGGCGGCCTCCTCGGGGGTGGCGTCGGCCTGCTCGACCACGCGCACCACGCGGCCGTCGCGGCCACGCACGATGCGTCCGTAGCCCGTCGGGTCCTCCAGTTCGGCGGTGAGCACGGTGGCCGCCACCTCGCTGCGGCGGTGCTGGTCCACCAGCGCGGCGATCGTCTCGGCCCGCAGGAGCGGGGCGTCGCCCGGGAGCACCAGCACGTCACCGTCGTCGGGGTCGTCGGGCAGGCCGGTGAGCCCCATGAGGGCCGCGTCACCGGTCCCCCGCTGCACCCCCTGCTCGACGAAGACCACCGGCACCGGGGTCTCCTCCTCGCCGATCTTCTTGGTCACCCAGTCGGCCTTGTGGCCGACGACCACCACCGCCCGCTCGGCCCCGCAGGCCGACAGCGAGTCGAGGACGTACATGATCATCGGCTTGCCGCAGAGCCGGTGCAGCGGCTTCGGCCGCTCCGAGCGCATCCGGCTCCCCTCGCCGGCGGCCAGCACGACGGCCGACAAGGTCCGTTGGTCCGCGGTCATCCGAACTCCCCTCCCGTTCTGCTCGAGCTCGCGGGGCAGGGATCGAACCTGCAACCCCCGGATCCAAAGTCCGGTGTTCTGCCAGTTGAACTACCCGCGACCGGTCGCCTCGACACCGTACCGGCCCGCAGGCCCCTCCTCAGCGGCGCTTGCCCAACAAGGTGGGGATCGTCCGCAGGCCGATGACCAGGTCACGCCAGGGCGACCAGTTCTCGATGTACCGGTTGTCGAGCCGGACCCGGGTCTCGAGCGACGAGTCGCCCCAGAAGCCGTTCACCTGCGCCCAGCCCGTGATGCCGGCCGGGACGCGGTGGCGGTAGGCGTAGCCGTGGACCTCGTCGGAGTGCTTGTCGACGAAGTAGGGCCGCTCGGGCCGAGGGCCGACGATCGACATCTCGCCCTTGAGGACGTTGATGAGCTGGGGCAGCTCGTCGAGGTGGGACTTCCGCAGGAAGGCGCCGATGCGGGTGATGCGGTCGTCGTCGAGGTTGACCGCCTGCGCCCGCTGGTCGAGCTGGGCCTGCAGCTCGGGGTCGGCCACGTAGCGCATGGAGCGGAACTTCAGGATCTCGAAGGGGATGTTGTCGACGCTGATCCGCTCCTGGCGGAAGAAGATCGGCCCCGGGCCGCTGAGGCGCACCGCGACGGCGCAGGCGGCGAAGAGCGGCGCCGTCACGAGGAGGAGCAGCGAGCTGACGACGAGGTCGAAGGCCCGCTTCAACGGCCACATCATGTGGTGGTGTCCCGGCCGTCCCAGCGGGATGAGCGTGAAGCCGTCCACCTCGATGCCGTAGCGGTCGGGCACGCCCAGCTCGAAGAAGCGGGGGATCGTGTAGAACTGCACGGGCAGGTGCGAGCAGTGCCGCACGTAGCTCACGAGCTCCACCTCGGGTGCCGCACCGAAGGCCAGGACCACGTGGCGGGCGCCGGTCTCCTCGAGGATGGCGGGGAGGTCCTCGGGCCGACCGATCGTGGGCAGCGTCAGCGACTCGTCGTAGCGGTCCACGAACCCGACCGGCAGCAGGCCCATCTCGGGGTGGTGCTCGAGCGCCGCCACCACCTCACGCCCCACGGGGCCGGCCCCCACCATCAGCGTGTCCTCGAGGTCGTAGCCCCGGTTCCGCACGGAGTGGATGAGCTTGAACATCAGGAGCCGACCGGTGAGGACGGCCGGGACGGTCAGGGCCAGCAGCGTGACCCAGAGGCCCTTGTCCATGCTGGTGGTCCACCAGCTGAGGGTGATGGCGATCATCGGCGCGAGGGCGAGCCGTCCGGCCACCACGGCCAGCGAGTCGCTCGGCCGCCGGACGCGTCGACCGCGCCGGTGGGTGTGGATGAGCAGGACCGTGGCGATCGCCGCGTACAGCAGGCACAGCTTGATGATCCCGAACTTGGCGTCCGCGCCCACGGCGGCGTCGACGTGGGGGCTGGCCACGAGCAGCGCGACCCCGCCGATGACCACGGCGTCGACCACCGCGCCGAGCACATGGAGCCACGCCCCGATCCCCCGCCGTTGGGCCTGGTCGGGCGCCGACGAGCGACGGCTCGGAGCCGCGGCCAGCGGCATCCGTCGAGTTCGGCCCGCCACGGAAGGGACCGACCGATCCTCCCGCTCCGCTGCCTCCACGCTCACCATGCGTTGCCGCTCCCCGGGAGACGCCGGGCGGTCCGCCCCGTCTCCTCGATCGAAACCCCAGTGGCCGGAGCGTAACCAAGGCGATGCGATGCGGCAACGGGTCCGGGCGGGTCGTCCCACCGCACCTGGGCCATCCGGCCCAGTCCCGGGCCCGGTTCCGGGCTCAGCTCCACTCGGTGACCCCGCCCCGGAACCACGTCTCGAGGTGCTCGGCGAAGGTGGCGCCGTCCCAGCCCCGCACCGCGACCCGCGGTACGCGCAACGCCGGGGTGGCGCGACCGACCCCGCCGCTGATCGTGGTGACGGCCAGCTCCACCCCGGCCCGCGCCGCGGCGGCGACGGTGGTGCGGTCCCAGGAGTCGTGGGACCCGAACGGGTAGGCGAAGGTCCGGACGTCCTGGCCGAGGGCCTCCGACAGCGCCCGCCGCGACCCGGCGATCTCGGCGACCTGCGCCGAAGCCGGCACGGCCCGGAGGCAGACGTGGGTGCGGGTGTGGGCACCGATGGCGATGCCGGGCCGGGCGGCCAGCTCCAGCACCTGGTCGCCGGTCAGGTGCGCGTGGCAGGCGCAGCGGCCGACGTCCACGCCCAGCTCCTCGGCCAGCGCGTCCAACAGGTCCTCCCGTTCGGCCGCGTCGAGGGGCCGCAGGGCACCGGCCAGGAGCTGCAACGCCCGCTCACGGGCCGCCGCGTCGCCCAGGTCGACCCGCCGCGTGCGGCCGCGCAGCGTCACCTCCACGGGGACGGCGCGGCGGGTGTCGAGCAGCAGGTGCTCGAGGCGGTCCCACCAGAAGGTCCGGGTGCCCACCAGGAGGTCGCTCACCACGAAGACGGTCGCCGGCGTGCCGGCTCGCTCGAGCGCCGGGGCGGCCGCCTCCAGGTTGTCGAGGTAGCCGTCGTCGAAGGTGATCGCCACCCGCCGGCGGCCGCGGAACGGCTCACGGATCCGCTCCAGGGGCACCACGTCGCACGATCCGGTGAGGACCTCGAGGTGCTCGTCGAACTGGTCCGGTGCCACGTGGAGCCAGAACGGGTCCCGCCCGTTGTCGACGACGCGGTGGTACATGAGGACGATCGCCCGCTCGGGGCGGAGCACCCTCATCGCCGCACCGCCCGCACTCCGGTGGCCGCCGAGCCCGCGATCGGTCCGAGCTCGACGTCGGCGTCGAGCTCGCCCAGCGCCGAGCGCAGCGCGACGGGGTCGAGCGCACCGTCGAGCACCGCCACCAGGACGCCGCCCGGGCGGAGCACGCCCACCAGTGTCGCCAGCGCCGGCGCCGCATCCGCCGCGGCCGGGTCCTCGGCGCCCAGGCGCGGGACCACGACGGCGTCGAAGCGGTCGTCGCCCAGCACCGGACCGATCGGCCCCACGTAGGTGGCGTCGGCTCGCCCGAACGGGTCGAGGACCACCGCGGGTCGCCCCAGCGTCCGTGCCACGACGGCGTCCGGCCCCACCTCGAGCACGTGGCCGACGATCCCCACCACCCGCTCCACGAGCCAGGCGTCGGCCGCGGGGTCGACGATCGGGGCCGCGGGGACGCGGCGGATCGCTCCCCACGCGCACCGCAGCGCGTCCTTGCGCTCGGGGGCGAGTCGGACGAGGTGGGCCCGGACCCGGAGCGGGACCCCGGCCACGTCGAGCGGCACGGCGGCTACTTCTTGAGGACGACCGCTCCCACCGGGTTCGTGGTGTAGGAACGGAGGGCGTCGCCGGTGAAGCGGGCGTCTCGGATGGAGGTGCCGCCCTCGGTGACCACCACGAGGGTGGCGTCGGACATGGACAGCAGCTGGGTGCTGGGCACCGGACCGGGCACCTGCGGACCGTCGACGATCACGACGTAGCGACCGGAGAGGGCACCCAGCACCTGGTGCAGGCTCGACCGCATCCGCAGCACGCTGCCGCTGCGGTCGACGCCCGCCGGCATCACCCGGACGAGGCCGGAGGCGGGCACCATGCCCTCGAGGGCGGGGGGCGTGTGGCCGTTCTCGAGGCGCAGGAGGGTCTGGTCGACCCGCAGCTCGCCGGTGAGGCACTCGGCGAGCCCGGGCTCGCCGGCCGCACCGACCAGCTCGGTGAGCGACGAGTTCTCGAGGTCGGCGTCGATGAGCGCGACCGGCTGCTCGAAGTTCCGGGCGATGGCGCACCCGAGCGCCAGGACGAGCTTCGACCGCTCCTCGTCGGCCTCGGGCCCCACCACCACGAGGCGGTGGATGGGACCCCGCGCCCCCAACCGCTCGATGGCGGCCAGCATGGAGAGGACGGCCTCCTGCGGGTGGGTGCCGCGGCCGTCGCCGAGGGCGACCACCCGGGCCAGCACGGGGAGGTCGAGGGCTTCGGAGACCTCGCGGACCGAGGTGACCGTGGGCGCCCGGTACTGGCGGAACGCCGCGATGACGAAGCCCAGGACGAACGCCAGCACACCACCGGTCAGGAAGCCGGCGAACCAGGGCGTGTAGGTCTTCTCGCGGATGGGTCGCTCGTAGACCTCCTGCACGATCGGGCCCGAGATGCGGCTCTCGACGGGGAGGTTCCGCTGGTTCCGCAGGAACACGGCCGTGAGCGTGGGCTCGAGCTGGGCCGAGACCGCCTCGGCCAGCTCCAGGTCCTCGGAGGTGGTCTTGACGTTCAGCATCGGGCTGAGCGCGGGACGGTCGACGCTGATCATCGACTTCACGGTCTCGGCCGGCAGGTCGAGCTCGGCCCGCGCCTTGAGCTGGGTGGCGAAGCCGCGGTCGGACAGGATGACCTCGAGGCCGCGGATGAGGGTGTCGTTGTCGGTGGCGTTCGAGCCGGCCAGCACGATGAACGACCGGGTCACGACGTAGCGCTCGGGGAAGGTGAACGTGAGGGCGGTGCCCACCAGCGCCGCCACCGCCGCGGCGGCCGCGATCATCGTCCAGGTGCGGCGACCGAAGCGGAAGCTGATCGATCCGCTCGGTTCCACCAGCATCGGATCCGGCAGTGTTGCCAGCGCCCCGGCTTCGCTCATCGTGTCATTCCGTCCCGAGTGTTCAGTGGGCGCCCGAGACCGGGACGCACTGGTGGAGCGTGGCCGAGGACCCGCGCCGGATCGATGGGCACATGCCCCAACCCAAGCTAGCCATCGGGCCCTCCCCGAGAAAGACGGCCCCACCCGCCTCCCGACGGGTCCGGGTTCGACCGGCCCGAACGAGCCTCGCTAAGGTCTCCGCCGCCATGGGTTCTCTGATCAAGAAACGACGCAAGCGGATGCGCAAGAAGAAGCACCGCAAGCTCCTCCGCCGCACCCGCCACCAGCGTCGCGCCCGCGGCAAGTAGTCAGTCCGACCCCGCGGGCCCCACGGTGCGCACGACGCGCCGACCGGGCCCCGGGTGCTCGCCCTCGACGAACCAGGTGCTCCCGCTGCCGGCCAGGCGGGCCGGACGACCGCTGACCTGCGCGAGCTCGTCGCGCCACCGCGCCAGCTCGGGGTAGGCGTCGAGCGCAGCAGCCGTCAGGTCGTTGCCCCCGTCGCGGTCGTCGACGGGGCCGCCGAGTTCGTCCCACCGCCGGTAGACGATCGGCGTGGAGCAGTGCAGGGGCGGGGTCAGCAGGGTGTAGGTGCGCTCGACCACCGGCAGGGGCTCGACCACCTCACCGATCCCCCGCACCCGGGCACGACCCCCGACCAGGCAGAAGGCGACGTCGGCACCCAGCTGCGCCGCGCCCGCCACGTCGGTCCACCCCGCCCAGCGCAGCACCGCGGCCGCGTCGGCCGACCCACCGCCCAGGCCGGCACCGGCCGGCACCTCCTTGACCACCTCCACGCGGGCCGAGCGACCGACCAGCCCGAGGGCCCGGACCACCAGGTCGTCGGGACCCGCCGGCCCGGCCAGCGCCCCGGCGGCCGGGCCGCCCAGGAGCACCTCGGTGCGCTCGGCGGGCGCGAGCCGGAGCCGGTCGCCCAGGTCCAACGCCACCATCTCGGCGTCGATCAGGTGGAGCCCGTCCTCACGCACGCCCACGACGCGCAGCGACACGGTCAACTTGGCCGGGGCCACCACCTCGATCACCCCGACCTCCGGTCCGCCGCGGCCAGGCGTCGCCAGGCATCGATGGGCAACGTCTCGGCGCGGGCACCCGGGTCCACCCCGCAGGCCACGAGTGCGGCCTCGTCGCGGATCCCGGCCAGGGCCCGGCGCAGGGTCTTCCGCCGCTGCCCGAACCCGGCGGCCAGCACCGAACGCAGCTCGGCCAGGTCGACGGGCGGCACCTCGGGCCGACGGTCGACACGGACCAGCGCCGAGGTGACCCGCGGCTTCGGGTGGAACACCTCGGGGACCACCGTGCCGACGACCCGGGCGACGGCCCAGTGCTCCACTCGGACCGAGGGGATGCCGCGGGCCGACCCACCCGGACCGGCGGCGAGCCGTTCGGCGACCTCGCGCTGGACCATCACCAGCAGGGACCGCACGGCCGGAACCTCGTCCAGCACTCGCAGGACGATGGCGGTGGCCACGTTGTAGGGGAGGTTGGCCACCACCGTGGCCGGACCCGGCCCGACGAGGGGGGCCAGGTCCACGGCGTTGGCGTCGCCGAGGTGCAGGCGTGCCCGGTCCCCCACCACCTCGGTGAACGCCGGGGCCAGCCGCTCGTCGATCTCGAGGCAGTCCACCTCGGCGCCCGCCTCGACGAGGCCCAGGGTGAGCGACCCCAACCCCGGTCCGATCTCGAGGACCCGGTCCCCCGGGCCCACGCCGGCCAGGCGGACGATCCGGCGGATGGTGTTCGGATCGACCACGAAGTTCTGCCCCAGGGTCCGGTGCGGGGCCAACCCGTGGCGATCCATCAGGCCGAGCACGGCGGTGCGGGTCAGGAGCGCCGGTGCCCCCGCCGTCGCGCCGGGGGACGGGCCGCCGCTCACGGGGTGCCCGCCGCCGGCGCCGCCGGTGGGGTCGCCTCGGTGGCGGGCGGGGTGGGCGCCTCGGTCGGCGGCGGACTCGTGGGCGGCGGGGTGGTGGGCGGGGGCGCCGTCGTCGGCGTCGGGGCCGAGGACGGCGCGCTGCGCCGCGGTGCGGCGGTGCTGGTGGTGGACGAGGGGGCCACCGGTACCACGGTGGTGGTCGTGGGCGGGGGCAGCACCGACGCGACGATGGCCCGGCGACGTTCGATGCGGTCGCTGGTCTCGTCGTCCTCCTCGCCGTAGGAGCTGGTGCCCATCGGCGCCCAGCTCAGGTCGATCCCGACCTCCGGCACGGTGGTCGTCGTCGGACCCGCGGCCGTGGTGGTCGTGGTGCCGTCGCGCTCCACCGAGGCCCCCTCGACCGCCACTGCCCCCTCGTCGCCGTCGCGCACCGCGTCGAGCACCAGGAACGGCGCCACGACCGCGGTCACCACGGCCGCCACCACGATGCGCAGGGGGACCCGGCGCCGGGCTCCGAAGGGGCTCACGAGGCGGCCGCCGCCGAGAACCGGTAGCAGCGATCGGCGGTGCGGGTCGTCTCGTCGGCCACCACCTCGGGCTCGACCCCGCGGACCGCCGCCACCGCCGCGCCCACCACCGCGACCATCGCCGGGGTGTTCCGCCGCCCCCGATGGGGCACCGGGGTGAGGTAGGGCGCGTCGGTCTCGACCAGGTAGCGGTCGGCGGGGCACAGCGCGGCGGCCTCGCGGACCTCGGGGGCCGAGGGGAAGGTGACGATCCCCGAGAACGACAGCACCGCGCCGCGGTCGAGGCACCGCCGGGCCTCGTCGGGTCCCCCCGTGAAGCAGTGGAAGATCGTGCGCTCCGGCACCCCACAGGCGTCGAGGACGTCGAAGGTGTCCTCCCACGCCTCGCGGCTGTGGATGACCAGCGCCAGGTCGAGCTCGTGGGCGAGGGCCACCTGCGCGGCGAAGACCTCCCGCTGCACCTCCGCCGGCGAGTGCAGGTAGTGGTAGTCGAGCCCGCACTCCCCGATCGCCCGGACCTCGCGTCGGCCGGCCAGCTCACGCAGGCCCGCGACGCCGTCGCGGGCGTCGTGGGGGTGGACCCCCGCCGTGGCGAAGCAGCCGTCGGCGATCGAGGCCCGCTCGACGGCCCGACGCGAGTCGGCCACCGTCGTCCCGACGTCCACCAGGCGCGTCACCCCCGCCACGTGCGCCGCCTCGACCACCCGGGCGCGCTCGCCGGGGTCCTCGGGCAGATGGCAGTGGTGGTCGGTCCACACGCACGACAGCCTGACCCATCCACCCCCGATCGGCGAAGTCGACGGTGGGCTCAGTTCTCGACGAGCAGGTAGCCCACCCGTTGGGGCGCCACCGCCACCAGGGTCTCGGAGACGACGCGGGCCCGCTCGGTGGGCGTCCACCCGTCGAGCACCGTCACGAGCGAGCTGTCGCACCCGGCCACCACGCCGCGCAGGGGCAAGGGGCCCGGCACCTCGCCCAGCTGGAGCACGACGGTGGCGTGCGCGGCCAGCGCGTCGACCAACGCCACCAACCTCGCCTCCTCGACGTCGGTGCTCCGGGACCGCCCCACCGCGACCAGGCGGATGCGGTCGGCGTGGGGGCGGGCCAGACGTCGCAGCGCCCGGGGCAGCCGGCGGCGCGGGACCGCCACGGGCAGGTCCCGGGCCAGGGCCGGCAGGTCCTCGATCGGGCCGGTGAGGTCGGTCCAGCCCCGACGGCGGCGGGCCCCGCACCGGCGGGTGAGGCGGCCCCGCACCGGGTCCAGGTCGACCAGGACGACGGGCCGGTCGTCCAACGCGGCCAACGCCACCGCCAGCGAGGCCGCGGCCCGGGCCCGGACGCCGACGTCACCGACGCCGGTGACCGCCACCCGCCGGGCACCGTTGGGGCACGCCGCGTCCAGGAGGTCACCGGCCGTGCGCAGGTAGGCCGTGGCGTCACGACCACGGCGGCCCCGCCCCCACCGACCGGTGGTCCGGGGCAGCGCCGCCACGAACGGGACGCCGAGCAGTCCGGCCACGTCCTCACGCGAGCTGAGTCGGTGGCGGTGGTGGGCCAGCATCGACCCGAAGACCACCAGGAACAGCGCGCTCACCCCGCCGACCACCGCAGAGAAGCCGACGCGGGGGGCCGACGCCTCGACCCGTGGGGTGTCCCACAGCCGCAGGTAGATCGGACCCCGGTACTCGGGGGCGACGTCGGGGGAGATGAGGCGGCCGTCGAGGCCCGTCACCGCGATCGCTCCCGTCCGGTACTGGTCGACGGTGGCGTCCAGGGCGCTGAGCAGGACGCGGGAGACCCGGCGGGCCACCGCCTCGTCGGTGGTGACCACGTCGATCCGGATGACCGAGGAGAAGCCGGGCCGCGTGGCGTCGATGACCCCGGCCAGCTCGTCGACCGGCTCGGCGAGGCGGGCCTGGCGCTTGACCTCGGCCAGGAAGGGGTCCGAGCGGGCCAGGGACAGCACGGTCTGGATGCGACCGTCGGTGATGTGCACGCCGGTGCGGGCGTCGCTGGTGGCATCGAGGTTGAGGACCATCACCTGCGCCGAGGTGGCGTAGCGGGTCGTGCCCAGGAGCGACGCGGCCAGCCCGCACAGCACCGCCCCCGCCACCACGGCCGCCCCCAGGACCCGGGCGAAGGGATACGGCAGTCGGAGGTCCATCGGTGCCGCACCGCGGGTGCGCGACGGCCGGGGCGCCTCGGGCACCGCCGAGGGGACCGGCGCCCGCTCGATCTGCGTGCCGACGCCGGTGGCGGCCGGCGCCTGGAGCTGGCGGAGGAACATCGCTCCGCTGAAGCCGATGATCGTCCAGCTGAACTTGTAGTTGTACGAGGAGCCGAAGGCCGCGGTGATGAGCAGGCAGAGGTGCGTGCCGCCGAAGGCCCAGGCCCAGTCCCGCCAGACCGAGCGGCGCAGGTCCCACAGGTTGCGGGCCACCGTGAGGTACTGCACCGACCACAGCACCAGGCCCACGATGCCGAGGTCCAGCAGCAGCGAGAGGTACAGGTTGTGGGCCTCGAGGTCCTTGGCGTCGCGGTTCACCGGGTTGCGGGTGATGTCGAGGGTCCCCTCGACCTTGGTGAGGATGTCGAGGATCTGGGCCCGGAAGCCGCCGATCCCCGAGCCCTGGATCGGATGGAGGCCGAAGGTGCGCACCGCGGCGTTCCACAGCTCGATGCGGCCCGCACCGGCGTCGCTGAGGAAGCCGAGCAGCGAGAACCGCTCCGGGTTCACGATCCCGGCGAGCAGGACCCCGACGATGACGAAGATGCCGCCGGACACCGTGGAGCGGATCCGTTGGCGCCGGTCGAGACCCGGGACGGTGACGAAGCAGTACATGGCCATGGCACCCATGGCCAGGAGGCCCGAGCGAGAGCCCGACGCCATCAGGGCCAGGGCGAGCGTGCCGAGGATGCCGATGTAGGCGAGCCGCTCCGGCCAGTGCCGCGCCCGCCGGATGAAGATCACGACGATCGGCACCGCGGCCATGAGCACGAACGCGTACACGTTGGCGTTGCCGGTGAAGCCGTGCGTGCGGTTCTCGAGCCCGGTCTCCTTGGCCGTCGTCTGCAGTCCCCGGTAGAGGAACCAGCTGAGCAGCGCGATCGGGACGCCGGTCCACACGAAGACCTTGAAGGCCCGGGCCAGCTGCGCCTCGTCCTCCAGGAACAGGAGGAAGACCGCGGCGTAGGAGATCCCCAGCAGGAGCTCGAAGAGGCCCTGGGCCCAGGTCCCGAGCCCGAGCGACCAGAACCCGCTGACCACGGCCCACATCAGGAAGGCCGCGGTGGCGAGCCACGCCCGCAGCTCCAGCGCCGGTGGTCGCCAGTCGGAGGTGAGCATCCGCAGCGCGGCCAGCCCGGCCACCAGCACGACGACCACCCGGCCGGTCCGCACCGGGCCGGCACCGAAGTTGTCGAACCACATGGAGAACACCGCGATCCCGACCAGCAGGGACGGCTGGCGGAGGAGCACCGCGGCACCCACGCCGGCCACGGCCAGGACCACGACCAGCGCGGCCACGAGCGGCTGGGCCGACAGCATTCCCATGACGGTGGCGCCCACGATCGCCAGGGCCACCGCCGCGACCTGTCGCGCCGTGCGGGCGGGACGGCCGGGACGGGGGGCCGGGCGGCCGGTGGCGACGGGACGAGGGACGGTGGTGGTCACGAAAGGTGGCGCGCCGGCTCCCCCACGGGCGACGACGCCCCCCGACGGTACCCGCGGCCGCCGGGACCGGGAAGTGAGCAGGTTCGCCCCGTGGGCGTGGGGATCACCCGGCCGTCGGGATGCCCGCCGCGGCGGCCAGCGCCGCGAGCGACGCCTCGGGGCGCGGGCCGACGTGGGAGATGACCTCCGACGCAGCCAGCGAGCCGAGGCGGGCGCAGGTGGCCAGGTCCCGCCCGCGGGCGAGGCCGACCAGGAAGCCCGCGGCGTACAGGTCGCCGGCACCGGTGGTGTCGACCACCCGCTCGACCGGCTCGGCCCCGACGGCCACCACCTCGTCGGCCGTCACCACCACCGAGCCGGCCTCGCTCCGGGTGATCGCAGCGATGCGGCAATGGCCGCGCACGTGGTCGACGGCCGCATCGACGTCGTCGACGCGGTAGAGGGCGCAGATCTCCGCCTCGTTGGCGAACAGCAGGTCGATGTGCCCCTCGACGAGGTCCAGGAAGGCGTCGCGGTGGCGCTCGACGCAGAACGAGTCCGACAGGGTCAGGGCCACGGTCCGGCCCGCCTCGTGCGCCACCTCGGACGCCGCGGCGAAGGCGGCCTGTGCCTCGGGACGGTCGAAGAGGTAGCCCTCGAGGTAGACGACCGCGCCCGAACGCACGACATCGGGATCCACGTCGTCGGGCCCGAACAGCGACGAGGCGCCCAGGCAGGTGTGCATGGTCCGCTGCCCGTCGGGGGTGACCATGATCAGGCAGGTGCCGGTGGCCGGACCGTCGGGGGCGGGAAGCGTGGAGTACCCCACACCCACCGAGCGCAGATCGTGGGCGAAGACCCGACCCAGCTGGTCGTCGCGGACCCGCCCCACGTAGTGCGACGAACCGCCGAAGGAGGCCACGCCCACCATGGTGTTGGCCGCCGACCCGCCGCTCGTCTCGACGGCGGGGCCCATCGCCGCGTACAGCTCGACCGAGCGGTCCTCCTCGACCAGGGTCATCGATCCCGGGACCGCGCCCAACGAGGCCACGGTCTCGGGGGACTCGTGGCTGATCACGTCGACGAGGGCGTTGCCGATGCCGACGACGTCGACGGTGGGTGCGGTGGGGTGCGACATGGCGGTCAAGGTAGGTCACGGACCGCCAGGTCGTAGACCCGACGGCGCGGCGCGCCCAGGCGTGCCGCCACTGCGGCCACGGCGTCGCGTCGCGTCGCGCCGGCTGCCAGCTCTGCCGCCAACGCGGCGCGCAGGTCCTCGTCGTCGGCGTCGACCGGCTCGGGGGCCCCGCCCACCACGACGACCATCTCGCCCCGGGGCGCGCCCTCGGCCCACGCGACGGCCCCGTCGAGGTCGCCCCGCCAGACCTCCTGGTGCAGCTTGGTGAGCTCGCGGGCCACCGCCACGGCACGGTCGCCGCCGCAGGCGGCCCGCAGGTCCTCCAGGGTGCGGGCCACGCGGTGGGGGGCCTCGTAGAGGATCGACGTGCGGCGCTCGACCGCCAGCTCGCCCAGCCGCGCCATCCGCTCGGCGCCCTTGCGGGGCAGGAACCCCTCGAAGCAGAAGCGCTCGGCCGCCAGGCCGGAGGCCACCAGCGCCGTGACCGCGGCGTTCGGCCCGGGGAGGACGTCGGGCTCGTGGCCGGCGTCGAGCGCGGCGCGCACCAGGCGGAACCCGGGATCGGAGACCACCGGCGTTCCGGCGTCGCTGACCAGGACGACGTGACGGTCGGCGTCCAGCTCGGCCATCAGCGCGGCGACGACGTCCCGCTCGGTGTGGTCGTTGAGCACCACCAGACGGGGCCGGGCGATCCCCAGGTGCCGCAGGAGGCTCGAGGTCCGGCGGGTGTCCTCGCACGCCACCACGTCGGCCGCCGCCAGCGCCGCCCGGAGGCGATCGCTCACGTCGCCGAGGTTCCCGATCGGCGTCGGGGCGATGACGAGGCCCATCATCGCACCTCGAGCTGCTGGCCCACCTCGAGGTCCCACTCCCGGAACGACCCGGCCTCGGCCTCGAGCACGTGGCGGGCCCGCCAGACCACGGGGCTGACGCGGTTGGGCGCCAGGTGGGTGACCCGCAGCACCCGGAGATCGGCGTCGAGGAAGGCGACGTCGAGCGCGAAGCGCATGCCCACCGTGTGCACCGAGCGGGTGCGCCGGAGCAGTAGCGCCCCGTCGACCCCGTCGCGGCCCAGGAGGCCACGGGCTCGGGCCACCGACCGGTCGGCCACCTCCAGGCTGGCCAGCACCTCGTTGTCGCGCACCAGCCAACCCATCCCGACACCTACACGTTGAACCGGAACTCCACGACGTCGCCGTCGGCCATCTCGTAGTCCTTGCCCTCGATCCGCAGCTTGCCGACCTCGCGTGCCCGGGACCAACCGCCCAGCTCCAACAGCTCGTCCCAGGCGATGACCTCGGCCCGGATGAAGCCGCGCTCGAAGTCGGTGTGGATCACCCCGGCCGCCTGCGGTGCGCGGGCGCCCGCCCGGAACGTCCAGGCCCGCGTCTCCTTCTCGCCCGTCGTGAAGAAGGTGCGCAGCCCGAGCATCTGGTACGCGCTGCGCACGAAGCGGGGCAGCGCGCCCTCACCCAGCCCGTAGGCCTCGAGCATCTCGGCCCGTTCGGCCTCGTCCAACAGCACGGCCTCGGCCTCGATCTGCACGCAGGCCCCCACCACCTCGGAACCGGCCATCGCGTCACGGACCGGCGCGACGACCGACTCGAGGTCCTCGAGCTGGCCCTCGTCGACGTTCACCACGGCCATGGCCGCCTTGTTGGTGAGCAGGAAGTACGGCCGCAGCAACTGGCGCTGCTCCTCGTCGAGCGAGGAGCGGTAGATGGCGGTGCCCGCCTCCAACGCGGCGATGGCCGCCTCCATGGCCTCCACCTCGGCCACCAGCGACTTGTCGCCCTTGGTGGCCCTGCGGCGCTTCTCCACCTGCTTCTCCAGGCTCTCCAGGTCCGCGTAGACCAGCTCGACCTCGAGCGTCGACAGCTGCTCGACGGGGTCTGAGGAGCCCGGCACGTCGTCGTCGACGAAGGCCCGCAACACGAAGACGATGGCGTCCACCTCGCGGATGTGGGCGAGGAACCGGTTGCCCAGGCCCTCGCCCTGCGCCGCGCCCTTCACCAGGCCCGCGATGTCGACGAACTGGACCGCTGCGGGGATGACCGAGCGCGTCCGTGACATCTCGGCCAGGGCGTCGAGCCGGCGGTCGGGCACCTTGGCCACCCCCACGTTGGGGTCGACGGTGGCGAAGGCGTAGGGCGCGGCGAGCGCACCGCCTCCGGCCAGCGCGTTGTACAGCGACGACTTCCCGGCGTTGGGGAGCCCGACGAACCCGAAGCGTTCCATGCGCCGCCCAACCTAGGAGATCCGGCCGAGGGCCATGCACGCCGGGGGACGGTCCGCCGATGGCAGACTCCTCCGCCGTGGACGCCTCGGACGCGGTGCAGTGGTTCCTCATCATCGGCGCCCTCGCCGCCGGCGTGGCCGGGCTGGTCATGCTGGTCGGACGGTTCGTCCCCGCCCTGGGTGACCCGATCCGGGCCGCGATCGGCGGTCAGGAGCTGGTCCTCGCCGCGATGGTCGCCGTGGGGCTCACGCTGGGCAGCCTCTACCTCTCGGAGGTGCTGGGGTACCTGCCCTGTCGCTTCTGCTGGTTCCAACGGATCGCCGGCTACCCCATCGCCGTGATCCTGGCGATCGCGCTGGTCCGCCGGGACCGAACCGTCTGGCCCTACGTGCTCGGGCTCGCCGTCCCCGGCGCCCTGCTCAGCCTGTACCACATCGCCATCCAGGAGGGGCTGGTCAGCGAGGGCACCTCCTGTGACCCCACCAACCCCTGCTCCACGAAGTGGGGCATCGACGACAAGCTGGGGCTGACCATCCCGATGATGGCGCTCTGCTGCTTCGTCTTCCTGATCGCGATCGCCCTGCTGGCCCACTCCGGCCGTAGCATCGACGCCGACGACCGCACGTCCGTCGCCACCACCGAGGAGCCCTGACCCATGGCCAAGAAGCCCCCGTACGGCTACAACCCCAATGCCGCCGCCGACGACGGCCGCAAGCCGATCGGCGTCTGGATCGCGGTGGGCCTCCTGGCCGTCGCCGCGATCGTCGGCATCGTCGTGGCCGCCACGGCCAGCGAGGACAAGGCTGCCGGCGAGGACACCCAACCCGTCACCGTCAGCGGCACCCGCCTGGTCCCGCTGCCCGCTTCCGGCGAGGACCCCGCCGTCGGCAAGGAGATCCCGACCCTCGAGGGCAAGTCGTTCGACGGCACCCCCGTCACCATCGAGCCCGGCGGCGGCCCCCAGATCATCGCCTTCCTGGCCCACTGGTGCCCCCACTGCCAGGCCGAGGTGCCCCAGCTCGTGTCGCGCATCGCCGATGGCACCATCCCCGACTCCATCCGGGTGACCGCCGTGTCGACCGCGGTCGACAAGATCCGCGGCAACTACCCGCCGTCGTCGTGGCTGGCCGCCGAGGACTTCCCCGGCCCCGTCCTCGCCGACGACGAGAACCAGGCCGCCGGGACCGCCTTCGGCCTGGGCGGCTTCCCCTACCTGGTGGTGACCGACGCGGAGGGCAAGGTGGTGAAGCGCACCTCGGGCGAGCTGGCCCCCGAGCAGTACGCCGAGCTCGTGGCGGCCGCCCTCGGCGAGTCGGGTGCGGACAGCTCGGTCATCTCGAGCGGCGAGTCCTCCCCGGCGCCGGCCGCCCCCTGAGGCCGGACCGGGCCCGACAGGTCAACCGAGCGCTCGGCGGAGGACGTCGACCTGCGCCGTGATCGCCGCGGCGTGGCAGCGCTGGCCCGAGGCCGACACGTGCCAGCCGTCGGCAGTGAACGGTCGGCGGCACCGGGCGAAGGCGGCGTCGAGCGGGATCACACCGATGCCCCGACCGTCGGCCTCCTGGGCCTGCAGCGCCTGGGCGATGAAGGTCTCCCGCGCCTCGGTCGCGCCGCGGGGGACGTGGTGCTGCACGCGGAAGACGTGGGCGCCCCGCGCCTGCGCCGCGTCGTAGAGCTCGCGGACCGCCGCCCGGTAGCGGTCCTGGAGGGCGGGGTCGTCGGCGCCGGGGAAGAGCATGGTCTGGAGGACGACGACGTCGGGGTCCCAGTTCGCGACCTCGGCCCGCAGGTCGTCGACCCACCGGGCGCGGCCGGGCCAGTTGAGCAAGGGGGTCTCGGCAGGCCCGCCGACGAGTCGGAGCTGCACCCGGCGCGATGCCAGGCGGGCCGCCAGCTCGTCGCGCACCCACGGCGTCGTGGTGAACAGCCCCCAGCTGATGGAGTCGCCCACCACGAGCACGCGGCGAACCGGCGCCGCCCGGCCGCGGGTGGGCGTCGGCAGGCAACCGGTGAGCAGGAGCACGAAGGCCAGCAGCAGCACCGGCAGCAGCGGGGGACGTGACGACGGGGAACGGCGCACCATGGGGAGGAACGTACGGACACCGGCGGCCGACCGCCAGCCTCGCGTCCTACGCTCCCGGGGTGGACCCCGATCCGGCCGAGGTGACGCCGCCCGACGCGACGCGCCGGGCCCTCGACGCCCTCGACCGGGCGGTCCACCTGCTCGACCGCGGCCTGGCCCCGCGCCAGAAGGTCCGGGCGTTCCGCCGGGCCGCCGAGGTGGTCGGCGAGCTGGGGTCCGACGAGCTGGAGGAGCGGACGAGCCGGGGGACGCTCACCGAGCTGGAGGGGATCGGTGCCTCGACGGGATCGGTCATCACCGCGGCGGTGACGGGCGGACCCAGCGCCTACCTCGACGAGCTCGACCGCTCGACCACGATCCCGGTCCACGAGGGCGCCGAGCTGCGCGCCGCGCTGCGGGGCGACTGCCACCTGCACACCACCTGGTCCGACGGCGGCGCCTCGATCGCGGACATGGCTCGAACGGCCGCCGCGCTGGGCCACGAGTACCTGGTGGTCACCGACCACTCGCCGCGGCTGACCATCGCCCACGGGCTGTCGGCCGAGCGCCTGGCCCAGCAGCTCGACGAGATCGAGCGGGTGCGGGCCGAGGTGCCCGTCCGCATCCTCACCGGCATCGAGGTCGACATCCTGGAGGACGGCACGCTCGACCACCCCGACGAGATCCTGGAGCGGCTCGACGTCGTGGTGGCCTCGGTGCACTCCAAGCTGTCGATGCCCGCCGACCGGATGACCCGTCGCATGGTGCTGGCCGTCGCCAACCCCCACGTCGACATCCTGGGCCACTGCACGGGGCGCCAGATCGTGGGCACGCCCCGGCCCCCGTCGAGCTTCGACGCCGAGGTGGTGTTCGCGGCGTGCGCCCGCTTCGACACCGCCGTCGAGATCAACTGCCGCCCCGAGCGGATGGACCCGCCCGACGAGCTGTTGGCCCTCGCGGTCGAGTGGGGGTGCCGGTTCAGCATCGACACCGACGCCCACGCCACCGGCCAGCTGGAGTGGCAGGCGCTCGGGTGCGACAAGGCGGCGCGGGTCGGCGTCGACCCCGACGACGTGGTGAACACCTGGGACGCCGAGCGGTTGCTGGCCTGGACGGCGGCGCACCCGACCGGCTGAACGGGGGAACCCCGGAGCGACGGCGGTAACATCGAGCGCGCGATCAGCGCGACCGACGTCCGGGGCGCCGAGGTGACCGGGGGTGGAGCTCGCGTGGAGACCTTCAGGAAGGTGGGGACCGTCTACCGCAAGCGGGGGCCCCGTGGCGTCGTCGAGGCGGTCCGCGGTCGCTTCGGGTTGCAGCCCGACTTCCAGGCCAAGGAGGGGCTGGCCGAACGGTTGGCGCTGCTCGACCCGGCGGTGCCCGCCGACACCCGATCGCTCATCGACGTGGGCTGCAACATCGGTCGCATCACCTCCCACTTCGCTTCGCGGGGCATCTTCAGCCTCGGCATCGACATCGGTCAGGGCCAGATCGACCGCGCCGTGAAGCTCCACCGCGGTCAGCCCAACCTCGCCTTCGCGGTGATGAACCTCACCCCCGACAACATCGACACGGTCCCCCAGGTCGACTGCCTGCTCATCCTCAGCGTGCACCACAACTGGGTGCAGCTCTACGGGCCGGACGGGGCCGGCGAGATGCTGCGGGCGCTGTGCGGGCGGGCCCGCAAGTCGGTGGTCTACGAGGCACCGGCGCGGGGCCGCCGCTACGGCGAGGAGCACCGACCCGACTTCATCGACAACGACGAGGCCTCGGTGACCGCCTACCACGAGGCCTACCTGGCGAAGCACGTCGCCGACGACTTCTCGAGGGTCGTGGCGCTCGGCAAGTCGCCGTGCTGGGGTGAGGGCACGGTCGAGCCCTACCGGTACTCGTGGGGCCTCTACCGGGACTGAGCCCGCACGGCCGGCGGACCGGTCCGCTCAGCGGGACGCCTCCCGCTGCGTGATCAGCTCGATCGCCCGGCGATCGGCGTCCGTGGGGTCCTCCTTGTCCAGCGCCCGCGGCCAGAGGCGCTCGCGCCGCACCACCGAGAGCTCCACCCCCAGCATGAAGACCTGCGACTGCAGGTAGATCCACGACAGCAGCCCGATGACCACCGCGAAGGTGCCGTAGGTCTTGTCGGCGCGGTCGATCAGACCCTGGACGTACCAGGACCCCACCGCCTGCAGTGCCGTCCAGCCGAGGGCGGTGAGCAGCGCACCCGGCCACAGCTCCCGCCACGAACGCGCCTCGACCAGCAGCGTGCGCGTCACGCCCGCCACCAGCAGCGTGCTGACCGCCAGGGCTCCCAGCCAGCCACCGAGGCGGGCCACCGGCCCGAGCAGGCTCACCAACCCGCCCACCGCGGTCGACGCGACGATGCCGCCGGCCACGACGCCCAGCGTCAGCACGCCTCGCAGTCGCTTCACCAGGAACTTCGGTTGCTCGGCCCGCGCCACGTGCCAGGCGCCGTTGACCGCGTCCTGGGCCACCTGCGTGGCTCCCAGGCCCGACCACATGGCCAGCAGCAGGCCGACCGCGAGCGCCACCCCGCTGCCCTGGAGCTCACCCGCCTCGATGCCGGGCAACGGGAAGTGCTCGGCCATGGTGGCGGCGATGTCGGCGCGCAGCTCGGGGTCGCCCTGCAGCAGGAACCCCAGCACCGTGAAGGCCACCATGAGCAACGGGAACATCGAGAAGAACCCGTAGTAGGTGATCAGCGCGGCCCACTGGCCGGCCCGGTCGTCCCCGTACTTCTTCGCCACGGCGACGGCCACGCCCAGCACCGGCCGGCTCCGCTGGAGGCGGTCGGCCCGGGCCTTCAGCTCGCTCACCCCCACGTCCGACCTCCGACCGGGATTGGGTGACGCCACGGGCCCGCCGGTAGGGTGTCGGCCCTATGTCGAAGCGCACCAGCAAGAAGAAGACCAACGCGCGCCGCAAGAAGGCCAATCACGGCCGCAAGCCCAACGCCGGTCGCAACTCCTGATCCTCCTCCGGGTCGGCCGAAGGGCCCACCCGGTCGCCGTCGGGCTCACGCACCGCATAGATGAGCGGCGCCGACACCAACGACGTCACGCCCTTCACCACGATGTTGGCGGCCACGATCGACCAGATCGTCGAGAGCCCCATGCCCGTCGTCCCGGCGAAGGCCACGACCACGAAGACCACCGAGTCGAGCGGGACGGCCACGGCGTTGGAGGACAGCACCCTCCCCCACTGGCGGGTCCGACCGAAGCGTCGGACCCAGGCCGCGTAGACCTCGGTGTCGACCAGCTCCGACAGCACCTGGGCGAGGATCGAGGCCGCCACGATGCGCCAGGTGCCCACCAGCACCTGGCCGAACTCGCGTTGGGGCCCCACCGCGCCGTCCGCCGGGAGCGACGCCGCCGCCCACAGACCGAGGGCCAGCACGACGTTGAGCACGGCGGTGGCCACGATGGTCGTGCGGGCCGCCGATCGCCCCCCGGCCTTGTGGATCAGGTCACGGAGCGTGAAGGTCAGCGGGTAGGTCAGCGTCCCCGCGTCGATCGAGAACCCGGCGATGCGCACGATCCGCACCGACATGACGTTGGCGATCAGCGACATGGCCACGTAGCCGCCGACGCACACCAGCAGCCACCGCAGGCGGCGGGCGTCGAGGGGGACCGGGTCGACCACGGTCGGCCACCGTAGCGGTGCCCCCCGATGTGGACCCAGGGCCGCGACGGCGGTAGACGGTGCAGGTGGCCACCTCCGTCGTCTGGTTCCGCCGGGACCTCCGCCTGGAGGACAACCCCGCCTGGTCCGCCGCCGACGGCTCGACGACGACCGCGCTCTGGGTGCTCGACGCCCGGCTGTGGGAGGCGGCGGGCCCGCCCCGGCGCCACGCGCTCGTCGATCACCTGCGCGTGCTGGACGAGGCGCTGGCCCGCTGCGGCGGACGGCTCCGCGTGGAGGTCGGCGACCCTGCCGCCGTGGTCGCGGCGGTGGCCGCGGAGGTCGGGGCATCGGTGGTCCACGCCAACGCGGACGCCACCCCGGCCGCTCGACGTCGCGACGGCGCCGCCGCGGCCCGGCTGCGCGACCTCGGGGTGGGCGTCGACTGGCACTGGGGCACGATGGTGCACCGGCCCGGCGCCGTGCTGACCCGGTCGGGCACGGTGTCCCGGGTCTTCACGCCCTTCCACAAGGTGTGGGCCGCGACGCCGCCGGCACCGTGGCCCGAGGGGGCACCGGCCGAGGTGACGTCCGTGGCCGGACGGGGGTGGGCCGAGCTCGCGGCCGCTGCGGCGCCGACCTCGTGGGGCGGCGGCGAGGCGGCGGCGTCGGCCCGGCTCGCCCGCTTCCTCGACGTCGTCGACCGCTACGGCGAGGACCGCGACCGCCCCGGGGTGGCGGGGACCTCCCGGCTCAGCGCCGACCTGCGCTTCGGCGTCCTCTCCCCCCGCCACGTCATCGACGTGGTGGGCACCGAGGGTGCGGGGCGGGCCGCCTTCGTGCGCCAGCTGGCCTGGCGGGACTGGTACGCCCACCTGCTGTGGGAGCTGCCCCACCTGCGCCACGCGGCGCTCCGGCCCGAGGCCGACGAGGTGGCGTGGCGCGACGACCCCGCGGGCCTGGCCGCCTGGCAGGAGGGGCGCACCGGCTTCCCCCTCGTCGACGCCGGCATGCGGGAGCTGGCCACGACGGGCTGGATGCACAACCGTGTCCGCATGGTGTGCGCGTCGTTCCTGGTGAAGGACCTGCTCGTCGACTGGCGGGCCGGCGAACGCTGGTTCCGTCGGATGCTGGTCGACGGCGACGTGGCCCAGAACGTGGGCAACTGGCAGTGGTGCGCCGGCACCGGCCCCGACGCGGCGCCCTACTTCCGGGTGTTCCACCCCGTCACGCAGAGCCGGCGCTTCGACCCCGAGGGCACCTACGTCCGGCGCTGGGTCCCCGAGCTCGGCGGGCTGGCCGACCGCGACCTGCACGCCCCGTGGGAGGCCTCGCCCCTCGACCTGGCCGCCGCCGGCGTGTCGCTGGGCGAGGACTACCCGTGGCCGATCGTCGACCACGCCGCGGCCCGGGAGCGGGCGCTGGCCGCCTACGCCGCGGCCCGGGCCGTACCGGACGGGGCCGAGTGACGCCCCCGGCACCCCGGCTCACCGGGCTGACCCTGGCCGATCCCCCGAGCCTGTGGACCGAGCTGGGGTTCGAGCTCGACGGGGACACCTGCGTGGTGGGTGGCGTGTCGTTCCGGCTGACCGGGACGGGTGAGGGGATCGTCGGCTGGAGCTTCGACCGGCCCGTCGCCCTCCCCGGCGCCCCCGCGACCGTCGCCGCCGCGCCCGGCGACGGGGGTCCCCACCCGAACGGGATCGTCGCCGTCGACCACGTGGTGCTCGCCGTGGACGACCTCGACGCCGTGCGCGAGGCGCTCACGGTGGCCGGCATCGCGGTCCGGCGGGAGTGGCAGCGCCGGCTGGGGGAACGGGAGGTGGCCTACCTGTTCGCCGTGGTCGGCCCGACCGTGCTGGAGTGCGTGGGAGGGACCGGCGCGCCGGCGGGACCGTGGGGCCTGACGTTGGTGGCCGACGACCTCGAGCACGCCGCGGCCCGCCTCGGGGCACCGCCCGGGGCGATCCGCGACGCCGTCCAGCCGGGGCGGCGGATCCTGTCGCTCGACACCCGCGCCCGGGGCGGATCGGTCCGCCTGGCCGTCATGGACCCCCGTCGACGAACCGACCGGGGGTCGACACCACCCTGAGAGACCTTTCATGTCCTGCGGCTGCGGGGTACGATCCTCGGGCCGGCAACCGGTCGGCTGGGGTTCGTGTCGTCAGCTCGGCGACACGGCGGGAGAGAGGAAGTTTCCATGAAGCATCGTGTCGTGCGACGCGGGACGGCGGCGGCCGCCCTGCTGGCGGCGTCGGGTCTGATGGCCGCCTGCGTGCCGCCCACGCCCCCGGCCCAGGAGAACTGGCGGTTCACCCCCACCCAGGTGACGGTCAACGAGAGCCAGGACTGCCTGCTCCCCCGCCTTCCGAACCCCTTCGGCCCCGATCCGTGCACGTCCTTCGACGAGACCGACGAGACCTACCTGCTGAGCATCGGCTTCCGGGTCAAGGTCGGCGTGCCGAACTCGGCGCAGACCTGGGTCGCCGGCTCCCGTGACAACACCGTCTCGGTGAGCGAGGGCGGCACCGCCGCCGTCGGCACCCAGAACGCCACGGTGTTCAACAACGTGGCGCCGCTCGACGTCATCGACATCGTCACCCAGAACGGCCAGCTCGAGGTGGTCGGCACCTACGTGTGGGCCTCCGAGAAGGACTCCATCGGCAACGGCCTGGCGGCCGACGGCACCGCTTCGGTCTTCAAGGACGCCCTCAACGCCACCGTCGCCCAGGGCAGCATCCCGAGCGACCTGAACCAGCTGCTCGACATCCTGCTCGACAACATCGGCTCGGCACTCGGCATCCTGGTCCAGAACATCCCGACCTTCGGGCTGGGCGACGACGTCCTGGGCGGCGGCCTGTACATCGGTGTGGCCGCCAAGGGCGACCTGGCCAACATCATCAACGCGGCCATCCCCGGGGTGAGCTTCAACTTCTCGATCCCCGTGGCGGACATCCCGCCGGACATCCAGCGTGGTGGCATCTTCACCTTCGGGGGCACCAGCACCTTCAACGGTCAGCTGTTCGACGGCAGCTGCCTGATCCCCCAGTGCGGCAAGCACACCTACAACTTCCAGGTCTCGAAGATCTGACCTGAGCCAGCGGTCGCCTCGGCGACCCGGAACCGAACGGAGCCCGGGGCCTCGGCCCCGGGCTCCGGCGCGTCCGGGCCCGGTGGGTGGGTGGCCGTCTGGGTACCTCCGCCCCCTTGGTCGCCCTAGTTACCCGTGGGTAACCTGGAGGCATGGCTGAGTACCGTGCACCGCTGAAGGACGCCCTCTTCACCCTCCGAGCCGTCGGTCACCTCGATGAGATCACGGCCACCGAGCGCTACGCGCACGTCGACGACGAGACCGTCGCCACCGTGCTCGAGGAGCACGGCCGCTTCATCAACGAGGTGTGGGCCCCGCTCAACCGGGTGGGCGACACCGAGGGCCTGCAGCTGGCCGACGGCGTGGTGACCACGCCCACCGGGTTCAAGGAGGCCTACGCCAAGTTCGTGGCCGCCGGGTGGCAGGGCCTCAACGCCGAGGAGGAGTACGGCGGCGCCGGCTTCCCCGAGGCCGTCTTCGTGCTCGCGCTCGAGTTCATGACGGGCGCCAACGGCGCCTTCACCATGTGCCCCGGCCTCACCACCGGGGCCATCGAGTGCCTCCAGGCATGGGGCTCGGAGGAGCAGAAGGAGACCTACCTCCGCAAGATGGTCAGCGGCGAGTGGACCGCCACCATGAACCTCACCGAGCCGCAGGCCGGATCCGACCTGGGCCTGTGCACGACCAAGGCCGTGCCCCAGGGCGACGGCAGCTACCTCATCAGCGGCACCAAGATCTTCATCTCCTTCGGCGAGCACGACCTGGCCGAGAACATCGTGCACCTGGTGCTGGCCCGCACTCCGGACGCGCCCCCCGGCACCCGGGGCATCTCGCTGTTCATCGTGCCGAAGTTCATGGTGAACGAGGACGGCTCGCTGGGCGAGCGCAACGACGTTCGTTGCGTGTCCATCGAGCACAAGGTGGGCATCCACGCGTCGCCCACCTGCGTGCTCAGCTACGGCGACGGCGGCGGGGCCCTCGGCTACCTCGTGGGCGAGGAGCACCAGGGCCTGCGCGCCATGTTCACGATGATGAACAGCGCCCGCCTGGCCGTCGGCGTCCAGGGCGTGGGCCTCGGCGACGGCGCCTACCAGATGGCCTGGGAGTACGCCCAGGAGCGCAAGCAGGGCCGCGAGGTGGGCGGTGCGTCGAAGGACGCCGCGCCCATCGAGGTGCACCCCGACGTGCGCCGCATGCTGCTGTCGATGCGCAGCCAGGTGGAGGCCATGCGCGCCCTCATCGTCTACAACGCCGCGGCCATCGACCTGGCCCGCTCGGCCGCCGACGACGCCAGCCGCGAGCAGTGGCAGGAGATCGCCGATCTGCTCACCCCGGTGTCGAAGGGCTGGTGCACCGACGCCGGCATGGAGGTCACCTCCACGGCGCTGCAGGTCTTCGGCGGCATGGGCTACATCGAGGAGTCCGGCGTCGCCCAGTACTGGCGCGACATGCGCATCGCCCCCATCTACGAGGGCACCAACGGCATCCAGGCCATGGACCTCGTCGGCCGCAAGCTCCCGATGCGCATGGGCGGTGTGGTCAACGAGCACCTGCAGCGCATGCGCGACCTCGATGCCGACCTGGCCGCGGCGGGCGACGAGTTCGCCTCGATCCGCACGCACCTGGCCGCCGGCGTCGAGACGCTGACCTCGGTGACCAACTGGATCTTCGAGCACGGTCTGGCCGATCCCCGCCAGGCGCTGGCCGGGGCCACGCCCTACCTGCGCATCTTCGGCCTGGTGACGGGCGGGTGGCTGTCGGCCCGCCTGGCGCTGCAGGCCAAGGCCGAACTGGACGCCGGCGCCGAGGACAAGGGCTACCTCGAGGCCAAGATCGTCACGGCGCGCTTCTTCGCCGAGCAGGTGCTCCCGCAGGCCGACGGCTTCGTCACCTCGGTGACCGCCGGGGCCCGCGACCTGTTCGCCGTCGACATGGCCGGGCTGGCCAGCGCCTGACGACGGCCATGTCGGCCCTGATCGGGGCCTGCTCCGGCCCTGATCGGGGTCCGCTCCGGCCCCGATCCCTCCGGAGGCCACCCCACTAGGGTGACGCCACCATGTTGGACCACGTCTTCACCGACGCGATCGGTGCGCTCCGCGATGCCCTCGAGACGGCGCTCCTCGAGCGCCAGGCGTTCGAGGAGCGGTTCCAGACCGACGTGCTGCTGGGCGACCTGACCTGGGAGACCTCCTACAGCCTCCCGGGCGAGGGCCTGCCACCGCGCATCCGCTGTGACATCACGCTCGACTGGCCCACGTGGTCCCAGACCGCGTACCGCTCCTGGTACATCGAGGAGGAACTGGACGAGCCGCCCCGCATCGACATCGAGGTGGTGCTGCGCATCCAGCGGCTGGCCGAGCCGGCCGACCCCCAGGTGGTGCTGAACGCGCTGCCGCTCGAGAGCCCGCCGATCGGCGCCGAGACGCTGCAGCGGTCGGGGCCGACGCTCGAGACCAGCTACGGCGACGACCTCGACGACGTGGAGCACGCCATCGAGGTGTCCTACGAGGGGTTCTACGAGCTCGACGAGGGCACCCTCGCCGACGGGTCGATCCTCGACCAGCACTTCTCGGCCATGGGCGGCTGGATCAGCGCCACCCTGGTGCGCCTGGGCGACCTGGCCATGACCTACCTGCCACCGCTCGAGAAGGAGTGAGTCCCCGGTGAGCGACGTCGACGCCGAGCCCACGGCCGGCGAGGGTGCCGACGCCGAGCCCGTGCTCCGGGTGGAGCGGGGGGACGGCATCGCCACGGTGACGTTGCACCGCCCCGCGGCCCGCAACGCCCTGGACCGTCGGCTCCGGCGCGAGCTGTTCGGGGCGCTGTCGGAGTTGGACGCCGATGCGGACGTGCGAGCCGTGGTGCTGACCGGGTCCGACCCGGCGTTCTGCGCCGGGCTCGACCTCAAGGAGCTGGCCGCCGAACCGTCGTCGATGCGGGAGACGGTGGTGGGCGACCGGGCCCGGCGGGCCGGGCCGGTGCCCGAGATGGCGACACCGCTCATCGGGGCGATCAACGGACCGGCCATCACCGGCGGCTTCGAGCTGGCGCTGGCCTGCGACTTCCTGGTGGCCTCGGAGCGGGCCCGCTTCGCCGACACGCACGGCCGCGTCGGCATCCTGCCGGGCTGGGGACTGAGCGTCCGGTTGCCCGAGGCGGTGGGTCTCCGCCGGGCCCGTGAGATGACGGCGACCGGCAACTTCGTGGACGCCCCGACGGCGCTGGCCTGGGGCCTGGTGAACCACGTGGTGGCCCACGACGATCTGCTGCCGTTCGCCCGGAAGCTGGCCAGCGACGTGGCCGGCAACGACCCCGAGGCCGTGTCGGAGATGCTGCGCACCTACCGCGACGGCTCGATGGTGACGCAGGCCGAGGCGTTCGACCTGGAGCTGGAGCGCTCGCAGGCCTGGCTGGCCCGCCGCATGCCCAGCCCGGACGACCTGGCGGCCCGCCGCGCCGCGGTCACCGAGCGCGGCCGCACCCAGCTCTGACCTGCCCGGGCTCCACGGCCCCGTCGTTCGCCACCGCTACGGGGCGCGCTCAGCTGGAGTCGAAGAGGGTGCTCTGGCCGGCGCGTCGGGCCCGGTGGGCGGCGTCCTGTGCTTTGAGCCGGTCGAGTCGCCCGGTGAGCTCGGCCAGCCTCGCCGACGGGGCGGCCGCCGGGGTCGCTGAGCGGGGGCGGGTGGGCGCGCTCGCCGTGCGCGTGCCCCTGCCCGTCGCCCCCTCGGGCATGGGATCGACGGCCTCGGGCCGGCGGACCGGCACCGACGGCCCGCCCGCTGCTCCCCGTTTGCCGTGGTCGGGGTGCCGCGGGTCGGTGGGTGGAACCATCGCCCGCCGCCCGCTCCCCGCGACCAGCGCCCACCCCTCGAAGGTCTTGAGCCGGTGGTGGTGATCGCAGACCAGGTCCAACGACGCCAACGTCGTGGTGAGCGTCTTGGCCCAGTCGTCGCGGTGGTCGAACTCCAGCCGGACCGCCCGATCACAGCCCTCGACCGTGCAGCACGAGTCGGTGAACAGCTTCGCCAACATCTGCGCGACCGTCGGCTTCCGCCCCAGGTTCACCACATCGACCACGGCCTCACCGTTGGTCAACACCAGGTGCAGCATCGAGTCACCCAACGTGCGGCGCAGCTCGGCCACCGACACCGGCAAGCCGCCGATCTCGCACAGCTCGCCCGGCCACGTGTGGCCCCGCACCAACGCCGCGAGATCGACCTTCACCAACGTCAGGCGTCGCACCGGCGTCTTCTTCGCCCGTCGCCGCCCGCCTGACTCCTCGCCCCCACCATCACCGCCCGTGCCGTCGGCGGCGCCCATCAGCGCGTCGAAGCGCAGCGCGGCAGCTGGTTCACGATCGGCGACGTCACGCTTGCGGCGCAGGGTCCCGTCGACCTGTTGGTTGATCCACGCCTCCATGTCCTTGATCGCGGAGATCGGCCCGACCGCCTCCAGATGACCCGCGCCGTTCGCGTACCAGCAGCGCACCCGCCGTTCCCGCCGCACCCGCGCATCACGCGCCGCCGCCTCATCCTCGGACCGGGCTTCGGCCTTCCGCCGCTCCGCCTCCGCACGGGTCCGGGTCAACGACTCCCGCTGGGCGTGCTCGACCAGATCCGACTCGGCCCCAGGGTTCACCGACGCCGCATCGGCCACCACCCCCGCCTGCTCCGGCGACAACAGCCCCGCCCGCACCGCCCCCGCCGTCGCCTCGAGCGACCCGAGCTGCTCGGAGGTGGCCAGCTCGGCCTTCGCCCGACCCGTCGACGTCCCCAACTGCGCCGCCAGCCACTCGGCCGGCGAGGCCGCACGGACCCGTTCCCACTCCCCCGCCTCCGCCGCCCGAGCCGTCACCAACAGACGACCCGACGCCGCCGCCCGCTCCACCTCCACGAACGCCGCCAACACCTCCGGCGCGACCGCCAGTGGCACCTCACCCGGCTCGAGCGAACCGACCAGCTCCCGCAACCCGGCCGCCACCGAGCGCACGTCGGCCGCCAACGACGACCGGAACCTCACCTCGGTTGACGGCGAACTGGTGTTCGAGGACATGTGTCCATCCAACCAGACACCACCGACACTCCGAATCAGGTGGCAGCGATGGCCCGGCACTCCTCGACGCCGATTCGGAGCCGCCAGCGGTTGGCCGGCAAGGGTGCCGACTGCGCCACCGGCTCGCCGGCGACCCGAAGCCACACGAAGCGCTCGTCCTCCCTCGCGACGGGGTCCACAAACGGGTCGTCACCGGGAATCCTTCGGGTCAGCGCCACCCATCCGTCACGGGCGAGGTCCTCCTCACCACCATTGAGGCGGCCACCGACGTCGTCCAACTCTTTGAACAGCAGCGATGTCTCCGAGCCCGAGATCACGGCGCCCCACACCGGGAAGTCGCATCGCCCACTGACCAGGACCTCCGACTGGGCCGGGGTCCCGTAGTACACGCACCCGCAGCCCGGAACGACGGCGCCGAGCGCGACGACCAGAACGAGCCGCCGCAGCCGGCTGCCACCGGGCCCCCGAACCATCTGAGCCAACCCCTCAGCGCTTGGGCAGGCCCTCGAAGTTGCCGTCGCGGCCCTCGGACTTCGCCGTGAACGACTCGAGCATGTCGGCGGGCTGGAACATGCCCGACTGCCAACCCGCCATGTAGCGCAGGCTGTCGGCCACCGAGTGGTCGCGGGCGAAGTTCACGACCTCCTTGGTCCCCCACACCGCCAGCGGCGACTTCGTGGCGATCCGCCCCGCGATCTCGAGTACGCCGGCCACCAGCGACTCGTGGTCACCGAACACCTCGTTCACCAGGCCCACCTCCTTGGCCCGGGCCGCCGGCATGCGGTCGCCCGTGTAGGCCAGCTCCCGCGCCACCCCCTCGGGGATGAGCTTGGGCAGCCGCTGGAGCGTGCCCACATCCGCGGTCATGCCGATGTTGATCTCCTGCACGCAGAAGAAGGCATCGGCCGAGGCGTAGCGGCAGTCCGCCGCGGTCACCATGTCGACCGCCCCGCCGATGCAGCCGCCCTGCACCGCCGCCAGCACCGGCACCCGGGCCCGCTCGAAGCAGCTGAACGTGTCCTGGAGCTTCAGCACGGTCTGCCACAGGTGGGCCCGCTGGCGGCCGGTCTCCTGCACCCCGCCGTCGCCCAGCAGGTCGGACCCCCCGGTGAACACCGAGAGGTCCATGCCGGCCGAGAAGTGCTTGCCCGTCGAGCTGACCACGATCACCCGGGCCTCGCCCTCGCGGTCGATCCCGTCGACCAGCTCGGGCAGCTCCTTCCAGAACTCGGGGATCATCGAGTTGTAGGCATCCGGACGGTTCATCCGCAGGTGGGCCACGCCACCGTTGATCTCGACGTCGAAGCAGGTGGGCACGGGACCTCCCCCGGTGCGGTCGGCCGACCGAATCCGGTCGACGCGACGGGTCATGTTCCGGCTGCAACAGCCGACGGGTAACCGTACTGCCGCGCCTAGCCTGACCCATCCCCGAACGCGGAGCCCTCGTGCCCCTCCCCGACGACCCCCATCGACTGCCTTCGACCGTTCGACCGACGGCCTATCGCCTGCTGGTCGACTCCGACCTGGCCGCCGGCACCTTCTCGGGCACCGTGGCCGTCGAGGTCGAGGTGCGGGAGGCCACCGACGTCATCGTGTGCAACGCCGTCGACCTGGCCGTCGAGCGGGCCCAGCTGGTCCGCGACGGAGAGGTCGTCGACCTGGCCGTCACCGTGGAGGGGGACACCGAGCGGATCCGCCTGCGCGCGCCGGCACAGCTCAGCCCCGGTCCCGCCACGCTGCGCATCGAGTACGACGGTCGCATCTCCGACCAGCTCGAGGGGTTCTACCGCTCCACCTTCGAGGGCCCCGACGGCCCCGAGCTGCTGGGCGTCACCCAGTTCGAGGCTCCCCACGCCCGACGCGCCTTCCCGTGCTGGGACGAGCCCGCCCTCAAGGCGACCTTCGAGATCTCCCTCGTCTGCGACGCCGGGCTGCTGGCCGTCTCGAACGCTGCGGAAGCGGCACGCCGCGAGCTTCCCGACGGCCGTGTGCGCTTCGACTTCGCCCCCACGATCCCCATGTCCACCTACCTGGTGGCCTGGGTCATCGGCCGCTTCGAGACCACCGCCGCCGGCCCCGACGCCCCGCTGCCCATCCGGGTCATCCACCGCCCCGGCCAGGCGCATCTGGCCACCTTCGCCCTGGACTGCGCGGCGCACGCCGTCCGGTGGTTCGAGGGCTACTACGGGATCGAGTTCCCGGGCGAGAAGCTGGACCTGGTGGCAGTGCCCGACTTCTCCTTCGGGGCCATGGAGAACCTGGGCTGCATCACCTTCCGGGAGAACCTCCTCCTCGTCGACGTCGACTCGGCCAGCCAGTTGGAGATCGAGCAGGCGGCCATCGTCATCGACCACGAGATCGCCCACATGTGGTTCGGCGACCTGGTGACCATGGCGTGGTGGGACGGGCTCTGGCTGAACGAGGCCTTCGCCACCTTCATGGAGATCCGCTGCCCCGACGACTACCGCCCCGAGTGGGACCTGTGGACGTCGTTCGCGCTCACCATCTGCCCGGCGTTCGACACCGACGCCCTCCACGCCACCCGGGCCATCCAGGCGCCGGTTGCCAGCCCCGACGACATCGAGGGCATGTTCGACGTGCTCACCTACGAGAAGGGCGCAGCCGTCCTCCGCATGGTCGAGCGCTGGGCCGGCGAGGAGACGTTCCGCTCCGGGGTCCGGGCCTACCTCGAGGAGCACCGCTACGGCTCCACCGAGGCCGACGACCTCTGGCGGGCCCTCGGCGAGGTCACCGGCGTCGATGTCGGCGCGGTGCTCTCCACCTGGATCGCGGCGGGCGGCCACCCGCTGGTCGAGGCCCACCCCACCGACCGAGGCGTCCGACTGCGTCAGCGCCGCTTCACCTACCTCCCCGCTCCGGAGGGCGCGGCGCCCAGCGACGGCGTCCAGGCCGTGCCGGTCCGGCTGGCGGCCCGGGTGGGCGACGAGCTGGTGGAGCGGGAGGTGCTGCTCGGGGGCGCCGAGCTCGACGTCGACCTCGGCGGACGACCGTCGGCCCTCACCGCCAACCGCGGCGGCACCGGCTTCTACCGGACGGCCGTCGAGGGGCTGCACCCCCTCTTCGAGGGACCCACCTCCCTCTCCGCGACCGAGCGCCTCACCGCGGTCGACAACGCCGCCGCGCTCTTCCTGGCCGGCGAGCGCGACCTCGAGCAGCTGCTCGCGCTGGTCCGCACCGTCGCCGCCGCCGAGCAGCACCCCCAGGTGTGGCGGTGCGTGGCCGACGTGGTGGTCCACCTGGCCCAGCTCCGCCCGAACGAGGTGGCGCCGATCGTCGCACTGGTCGACGAGCTGGTGGGCGATCGACTCGAGGGCTGGCTCGACGGGGTCGGCCCGGCCGGAGCCGACCGACGCCAGGCCGAGACGGCCGCTGTGGTGTTCCGTCTGGCCGGTCTCCGTGGTCAGCGCCCCGAGGTGGTGGCGGCGTCCCGGACGCTGGCGCAGGCGCTGGCCCACCGACCCGCCTCGGTGCACCCCGAGCTGGCCGGCCCGGTCCTCGAGGTGTTCGCCGCCCACGGCGGCGCCGACGACTTCGAGCTGGTCGAGCGGCTCTGGCAGGAAGCCCCCACCCCCCAGGAGGAGCTGCGGGCCCAGGCCGCGCTGGCCGCCTTCCGGGACCCGGCGCTGGCTCGTCGGTTCCTCGAGATGTGCCGGACCCGGCTGCGGCCCCACACCATGCCACGAGGCCTGAGCGCGGCCATGGCGAACCCCGCCACCGGCGTCGACGCCTGGCGCTTCGTGGCCGAGCACTGGGACGAGCTCACGGCCCGTGCGCCGTCGTCGGGCCACGCCGCCATCGCCGGGGGGATCCGGTCGTTCAGCGACCCCGAGCTCGTCGCCGAGATCGAGGCCTTCTTCGCCCGCCACCCCATCTCCCAGGCGCAGCTGACCCTGGCCCAGCACCTCGAGCGCGCCCGGGTCAACGTGGCCGCTCGCCGCCGGATCGACGCCGGGGCGGCGGGCGCCCGCGCATGATCGCCCGACCCACGACACCGTGGGTCTTCGCCGTCGAGGACCGCTCCGTCCAGCTGACCTGGCCGGCGCTCGGCACCGGTGACCTGACCGTCGACCTGGACGGCCGGAGCTGGACGGTTCCGCTCGACGGCCGAGGGGGCTGCCTCGACCTCGACGACCTGGAACCCGACCGCGGCCATCGGGCCCGCTGGCGCGTCCGGGGCGACCACCCCGCCGAGGGCGAGCTCCGGTTCCGCACCCTGGCACCCCCGCCGGGTCCCGAGCTGTGCCGCATCGGCACCGTGACCGACCTCCACCTGGCGCGACGGACGTTCGGGCTGCGTCGGATCTTCACCGACGACCCGGCGCTCGAGCCGCACTCGGTCCGCTGTGCCCGCGCCGCGCTCGACGACCTGGTGGGCTGGGGCGCGGGCTCGCTGGTGGTCAAGGGCGACCTGGTCGAGTCCAGCCTGGCCGATCACTGGGACCACGCCGCCAAGGTGCTGGCCGGCGTGGGCCTGCCGGTCGATCTGGTGGCGGGCAACCACGAGCTGAACCGCTCGAGCCGCACCGACGCCTTCGTCGAGGCGACGGCGCGCGGGCTGCGGATCCACCGCGGCATGGCCGTCGTCGACCACCCGGGGCTGCGTGTGGTGCTGGTCGACTCGGCGGTCCCCGTGCTCCACAGCGGTCGGTGGGGCCACCGCGCCGCCGAGCTGGCCGAAGCCGCCCGCGAGGCGGCGGGCCCGGCGCTCGTGGTCTCGCACCACCAACCGCAACGGTGGCCGGTGCACACCTACTTCCCGCCCGGCGTGCCCTGGGGTGAGGCCCGCGAGACGCTCCACCAGCTCCGACATGCGAACCCCGCGGTGCTGGGCACCTCGGGCCACACCCATCGCCACCGGTTCCACCGCATCGCCGGTGTGCCGTGGGCCGAGACCGGCTCGACGAAGGACTACCCGGGCACCTGGGCCGGCTACGTGGTCCATGAGGGCGGCATCCGCCAGGTGGTCCGGCGGGTGCCCGACCCCGACTGCCTCACCTGGCTGGACCGTACCGCCGACGCGGCGATGGGCGCGTGGGGCCGGTGGTCACCCGGTCGCCTCCGCGACCGGTGCTTCACCTGGCGATGGCCAGCGAGGTGACCAGCAGCACCTGACCCAAGTGGTAGGTGGTGATGATCACCATGCGCGACGCCGCGAAGGGCTGGACGAAGCGGGACCAGCCGATGACGAAGTCGGACGCGAAGAACAGCAACGCGCCCACCACGGCGACGGCGACCGTCGAGCCGAACGCGTAGGTGACCATCACCGAGATGACCACGATGTACACGAGCACCGGCAGCCCGAGTCGCCGGTCGTGGTCGGCGGCACCCCGGACGATCGTGGGGCCGACCGCGGCGATCGCCGTGAAGGACAGCACGCCACCGACGATCAGGCCGGTGCCGCTGGTGCCCCCCTCGGCCAGCCCGACGACGTAGGCGACGTGGCCGACCAGGAACGAGCCCAGGCCGAAGACGAACAGCTCGTCGCGGGGCAGCATCAGGAACACGTCGCCGGCGAGCCCGAACGCGATGGCGAGCAGGAACCACGTCCGCATCCCGGGCTGCACCGGGTCGATGGCGAGGGCGTAGGCGCCGAGCGCCACCATGGTGGCGGGCTTGGCCACGTACTCGACCCGCCGGTCCTCCAGCCACACCGCCCGCCAGTCGATCGCGGCGACGACGAGCGTCAGGACCAGGAGCGCCCCGGCCACGGCGTTCACCGGCGCCTCACCCGGCCGCCGGGCCGACCACGTGGTCCCAGGCGAGCGACTCGGCCATCTTCATCCGGGCCAGCACCACGGCCCGGGGCCGGTTCACCGCCAGCACGCCGGTGCAGCGGTCGCCCCGACGGAAGGCCACGGCGAAGCGCTCGGCGCCCAGCTCGCCGTCGATGACGACGAGCTCGTCGCCCGCCGCCGGGCGACCGGCCATCTGGATCTTGCGGTCGTACTGGTCGGACCAGAACCACGGGATGGGGGCGAACGGCTCGGGGGCGACGCCCCGGGCGACGGCCAGCAGGTTCCGGGCCGCCGCGGCCCCCGACTCGATGGCGTGGTCCCAGTGCTCGACCCGCATGGTCTCGCCGAAGCCGGGGTGGTCCCAGCGGGCGACGTCGCCGGCGGCCCACACGGCGGGGGCGGCAGCCAGGGTGGCGTCGCAGCGCACCCCGTCGTCGAGGGTGAGCCCCGACCCCTCCAGCCACGTCACCGACGGTGCCACGCCGATGCCGACCACCACCACGTCCGCGTCGATCACCTCGCCGTCGGCCAGGCGCACGCCGCGCACGCGGGGCGCCGTCGTGTCGCCGTCGTCGAGCAGGCCATCGACGCCGACGCCGCAGCGCACGTCGACCCCGTGGTCACGATGGAGCTGGGCCACCACCTCACCGACGGGGGTGGGCAGCACCCGCACCAGCGGCGCCGGAGCGCCCTCCAGCAGCGTCACCTCCAGGCCGAGGCCGCGGGCGGTGGCCGCCACCTCGGCCCCGATGAACCCGGCGCCCACCACGACCACCCGGCGCGGCCCGGCGTCGAGGTCGGCCTTGAGGGCCAGGGCGTCGGCGAGGTCGCGCACCACGTGCACCCCAGCGAGCCGCTCGGTGCCACCCAGTCGGCGGGGCGATGCCCCGGTGGCGACGACCACGGCATCACCCGAGAGCTCGTGGTCGTTGCGGAACTTCAGTCGCAGGTCGTCGGCGGCGAAGCCCTCGACGGGGTTGCCCAGGCGCAGATCGACGTCGAGCTCGTCGAGCCGGTCGGCCAGCGGCTGGCGGGCCTCGGCCGGCGCCATGGTCCCGGCCAGCACCTGCTTGGACAGGGGCGGCCGGTCGGCAGGGAGCTCCTCGGCACCGTCGACGACCACGAGGTGGTCCTCGAAGCCGCCCGCCCGCAGGGCCTCGGCGGCGGCCAGCCCGGCCAGCGACGCGCCGACGACGACGATCCGCTCGAGGTCCACGTCGGCTCCGGCGTCGCTGCAGCGGCTCGGGTGGTGGGCTCAGTCCTCGATCTTGATGGCCTGCTTGGGGCAGCGGCGAACCGCTTCCTCGAGCTTGGGGCGCAGGTCCTCGGGCGGGTTCTCGTCGAGGACGTAGAGGAAGTCGTCGTCACGCACCTCGAACACCTGGGGCAGGATCCCCATGCACACGGCGTTGGACTCGCACACGTCGTAGTCGACGACGACCTTCATGAGGGCCTCCTCGCAGGGCGGGCGCCGGCCGCACGACCGGCCCCGAGAGCTAGAAGACTGTATAGCCGCCGTCGACGACCACCGAGTCCCCGGTGTGCATGGTGACGGTCGGATCGGCCAGGAACACCGCGGCCGGACCCAGGTCGTCGGGCACGGCCCAGCGGCGCACCGGGGTGCGGGCCAGGGTGGCGGCCATGAACTTCTCGTGCCCCTGCAGCGGCGCGGTGAGGTCGGTCTCGGTCCACCCCGGCACCAGCGCGTTGACCCGGACCCGATGGCGGGCCAGCTCGATGGCCAGGCCCCGCACCAGGGCCAGCACCGCGGCCTTCGACGCCGAGTAGCCCTGGTTGGCCGGCGCGCCGTGGAAGGCGGAGGTGGACGAGACGGCCACCAGCGATCCGCCCTCGCCGCGCTCGACCAGGTGGCGGGCGGCGACCTGGAAGCACAGGAAGGTGCCGTCGAGGTTGAGGGCCATGGCCCGGCGCCATCGCTCGAGCGGCAGGTCGACGAAGGGTCCGGGGAAGCTGCCGCCGGCGTTGGCCACCATCGTGTCGACCTTCCCGAAGCGCTCCAGCGTGGCGGACATGGCCGCCGCGACCGCCTCGGGGTCGGTCACGTCGCAGCCGAACGCCGCGGCCTGCGCGTTGCCGCCGCGGCAGGTCCGCAGCTCGGCCACCGCGGCGTCGGACTTGGCCGCGTCACGGGCCCAGATCGCGAGGTCGGCACCGGCGTCGGCCAGCGCCCGCGCCATGCCCAGCCCGATCCCACCGTTGCCGCCCGTGACGACCACGACGCGGCCCGAGAGGTCGAACGCGCTCACTCCGCCACCTCGGCCGGTTCGGGTGGCGTGACGACGAATCGGCCGAAGCCGTCCACCATCGCCTCGACGGTCGCCCGCACGTCGGCGTCGAAGCGGCCGTCCTCGTCGAGGTGGTGGCGGATCGAGGTGAGGGCGAGGCCGGGGCGGTGCACCCGGGCCACGCAGATCTCCAGGGCGACCTCGGTCTGGCCCAGGGCCTCGACCGGTTCGTGGCGGCCCGGCGTCACGGCCAACGCGGTCACCGGCTTGTCGACGAGCACCCCGGCGAAGGCCGGCCGGGAGAGCCAGTCGACGGCGTTCTTGAGCACACCCGAGATGCCGTGGTTGAACTGCGGCCCGGCGAAGAGGACGGCGTCCGCGGCCAGCACCTGGGCCCGCAATCGGGCGACGGGTTCGGGCGCGCCGGCGTCCTCGAGGTCCTGGTCGTAGAGCGGCAGGTCGCGCACCGATCCCCGCTCGACCCGCCAGGCCGGCCCGGCCACTTCGGCCACGAGATCGAGGACGCGCTGGTTCCACGAGTCGGCCCGCAGCGAGCCGCAGACGGTCAGGACGTGCAGGGGGTGCTCCACGGCGCGCAGGCTACCGGTGCCCCGGCGGGCGCGGTCCGGTACGTTGCGCGCCATGGAACCTCCCTCGTCGACGACCGACCTGCCCGACGCCCTGGTCCCCGGTCGGCTCGACGCGCTGGCCGAGCGGATGCGCCGCGACGTCGACGACGGGCTGCTGCCGGCCTGCTCGGCCGCGGTGGGCTTCGGGGGCGAGGTGGTGTGGACCGCGGCGTTCGGCACCGGCCCCGACGGCGGCCCGGCGACGCCGGACGACCGCTACGCCATCTTCAGCTGCACCAAGGCGCTGATCGCCGGCGTGATGTGGCAGCTGATCGGTGAGGGGAGGGTGCGCCCCGAGGACCGGGTGGTGCGGCACTTCCCCGAGTTCGGCGCCAACGGCAAGGACGAGATCACCGTCGAGCAGGTCATGACCCACACCTCGGGCTTCCCCCGGGCGCCCATGGGACCACCGGAGTGGGACGACCGGGACTGGCGGGTGGCCCAGATGGCCAAGTGGCGCCTGAACTGGGAGCCCGGCACGCGCTTCGAGTACCACCCGACCTCGGCCCACTGGGTCCTGGCCGAGATCATCGCCCGCCTCGACGGCCGCGACCACCGGGAGTCGGTGCGCGAGCGCCTGCTGCGCCCGCTCGGGCTGGAGCGCCTCGCGCTCGGCGTCGAGCCGGCCGACCAGGGCGACATCGTCCCGTTGGTGGCCTTCGGCGAGGAGCCGAGCGCCGAGGAGCTGCGAGCCACGCTCGGCATCGACAGCTTCGACCGCGGCGAGGTCACCCCCGACGTCCTGCTGGCCTTCAACGACCCCGGCGTGCGGGCCGTGGGCGTGCCCGGCGGTGGCGGCGTGTCGACCGCGGCCGACCTGGCCGCCTACTACCAGGCGCTGCTCGGCGACCCGCTGGGGATGTGGGACCCCGAGGTCCTGGCCGACGGCACGGGCCACGTCCGGGTCACCATGCCCGATCCCATGGTGGGCGTGGCCTCGGCCCGCACGCTGGGGCTCACCTCGGCCGGCAACGACGGGCTGGCCGTGTTCCGGGGCATGGGCCACAACGTGTCGCACCGGGCCTTCGGCCACAACGGCGCGGCCGGCCAGATCGCCTGGGCCGATCCCGAGTCCGGCATCTCCTTCGTGTACCTGACCTGTGGCGTGGACCGGCACTTCCTGCGCGAGGCCCGACGGATCGTCGGCATCTCCAGCCGGGCCGGCCTGCTCACCCGACCGCTCCCGGAGGCCTGACATGGCGCTCACCGAGACCACCCGCACGGACACCGCCGGCGCCACGCGCCCGACGCCGACGAACACGCCCTTCGACGGCGACCAGCACTACTACGAGGCGCTCGACGCCTTCGATCGCCACCTCGACCCCGCCTGGGCGCACCGCTGCGTGCAGTGGGCCGAGATCGGCGGGCGCCGCCACCACATCGTGGGCGGCAAGCTCAGCCGGGCGGTCGTGAACCCCACCTTCGACCCGGTGGCGAAGCCCGGCGTGCTGAAGGACTACTTCCGGGGCAACCCCAACGGCGACGACCCACTGGAGCTGCTGCGGGCACGGGACCGCATCCGGGCGGAGTACCGCGACCGCGACGCCCGGGTGGCGACGCTCGACGAGCAGGGCGTTGCCGCCTGCTGGATGTTCCCCACGCTCGGCATGGTCTACGAGGAGCTGCTCAAGGACGACCCCGAAGCGGTGTGCGTCCAGTTCCGGGCCTTCAACCGCTGGGTCGAGGAGGACTGGGGCTTCGCCCACCGGGACCGGATCTTCGCCGCGCCGTACCTGACGCTGGCCGACGTCGGCTGGGCCTGCGAGGAGCTGGAGTGGGCGCTCGACCGGGGCGCCCGCACGATCGTCATGCGCCCCGCCGCGCCGACCACCGCGGCGGGCCAGCTGCCGCCCACCGACCGCAGCTTCGACCCGTTCTGGGCACGGGTGGACGAGGCCGGCATCACCGTCGTGGTCCACGCCGGCGACAGCGGCTACGGCTCGAACGGCTACGCGGCCGAGGGGTTCACGGCGAACTTCTCGAACGGCGTGCCCCAGCCCATCCGCATGCTCCAGCTGGAGCGGCCCATCGAGGACTTCCTGTCGTGCCTGGTGGCCGACCAGCTCTTCGCCCGCTTCCCCAACCTGCGCATCGCCTCGGTCGAGAACGGGTCGGGCTTCCTGCGGGGGCTGTTCCACCGCCTGGAGGCACTGGGCCACAAGCTGGGTCCCTGGTTCGCCGAGGACCCCGTCGAGACCTTCCGCCGCCACATCTGGATCAACCCGTTCTGGGAGGACGACGTGTCGGAGGTGCTCGAGCTGATGGGGCCCGAGCGAGTGATCTTCGGCTCGGACTGGCCCCACATCGAGGGCATGCCCACGCCGCTCGACTACCTCGACGAGCTGGCGCTCGTGGACGACCTGGACCAGGCCACGCTCGACCGGGTCGTGCACGACAACGTCGTCGAGCTCAACACCCTCCGGCCGCGCTGATCGCACCGGCGCCCAGCGCGACGGCCGCCGCAACGGCCGCGGCGGCTGCCGTCGGGAGTTCCACCCCAGCACCGGTGAGTGCCGCCAACCCGACGGCGACGATCCATGCTCCGAGGATTCCCGCCGCGACCCCCCGCAGGACGATCGGGACTGGATCGCGTCGACGGCGCACCAGCACGGATCCCAGCCATCCGAACGCACCGGCCGCAACGGTTGCAGCGACGATCCCGACCACCAGCACCCCGACGATCAGCGCGGCCCGGATCACGCTGTCAAGTGTGCCATGGGGATGCACATCCTGGTTCGTTCCATTACCATTGACACAATGTTGTGGACCGCGCCAGCGAGCGAGATCGCCCGACGCGCTGCGCCGGTGGTCACGGTGGTCGGCGTCTGGGGGCTGACCATGGCGATCGGGCGCTTCGAGGTGACCTCCGCACTGCTGGCCCTGGCCATCGCTGCGATCCCGCTGGCGATCGTGTCGTCCACCATGACCACGCCGACCGCCCAGCGATGGGCCCGTGCCCGCGGCGCCGCCGTCGAGGGGCCGGACCTCGACGTCCTGGCCCACCAGCTGTGGCGGACCCGCGTGGCCCGCACGCTCGGCGTGGCCGGCGCCATGGGTGCCGAGGTGATGCTCATGTCCCGCTACAACGCGGATCCCACCGGGTTCCGCTGGTACGTCGACGTGTGGAACCGCGACGTGCGCGGCATCTGGATGATCGGTCTCGGCTACGTCGCCGGGTCGATCTGGGCCGAGCTGACCAAGCCGTCGCCCGGCGCCGAGACCCCCCGCCTGGCGGTCCTCTCCCGTCGACGGCTGCCCGACTTCCTCGATCGGGGGGTGGAGATCGCCCTCCTCGTCGGCCTGGCGACGGTTCCGATCGGGTGGGCCGCCCTGATGCTGGGCCGCTCGGACACGAACGGGGACCCGGTCCTCCCCGCGGTGCTCTCGCTGGTGGTCGCTGCGCTGGCGCTCCTCGGCGCGCGCGGCATCGCCGGACGATCCGAACCGACGGCCACCCCCGCCGACCTCGTCGTCGAAGAGCTGTCCCGCACCGCCTCGGTCAACGCGCTGACCGGGTGCGCGGCGGCCATGCTGCTGTCGGCCGGGGCCGAGCTGATCGGTGCGGTCGCTCCTGGCTGGTGGGGCCTGGCGGGCGCGGTGCTCGGGTTCCTGGCCCTCGGCGTGTGGGCCGGCAGCGGGACCGACCTCGTGTTCCGGACCCGGCGCCTGGACCGGCTCCGGGCCGACGCCACGTGATCGTCCGCATCGACCCGGCGCTGCCCACACCGGTCCACGAGCAGCTGGTGACCCAGGTCATCGCGGCGATCGACCGCAGCGCCGTCCGCCCGGGCGATCGCCTGCCCACCGTCCGACAGCTGGCCGCGGACCTCGGCGTGGCGCCCGGCACGGTCGCCCGCGCCTATCGAACGCTCGAGGACGGCGGCTGGATCGTCACCCGGGGCCGCCGCGGCACCGCGGTGGCCGAGCGGCCATCTGACACGCTCGAGGAGGACGTTCGCCGTGCCGCGGCGGCCCTCGCCGCCGCCGCACGCGCCGCCGACCTCTCCCCGGCCGACGCCCACCGCGCCCTCGATGTGGCGCTGGCCCACCCCGAGCGGACCTGAGGAGCCGTCCCGGTCGCCGGGAAGTGGAACGTGTTCTACCGTGGCGGGATGGCCATGCCCACCGACCTCGGCATCATCGACCTCATGCTCGGCATCCCCGAGCCGGGCAACAAGGAGCGCTGGTACGACTTCCTGAAGCCCAACCTGCGCGACGCCGAGTCGGCGACGTTCAAGTTCCCGGCCCAGTACATGTTCAAGGACGTGCCGGAGGACCCCTCCGACGGCGACATGATCGCCTTCACGATCGACCAGATGGACGGCGTCGGCATCGAGAAGGCGCTCATCGGTGTGAACGTCGACGGCGGCCTCCAGCTCGACGCCGCCCGGACCCACCCGGACCGGTTCCTGGCCTCGATCTCGATCGACCCCAACGAGGGCATGAAGGCGATCGACAAGATCAAGCGGGCCGCCGACACCGTGGACCTGAAGGCCATCACGCTGTTCCCGGCCGGCTGCAACCCGGGCGTCCCCATCAACGACAAGCGGATGTACCCCGTCTACGCCAAGGCGTGCGAGCTGGACATCCCCGTGTGCTGCTGCGTGGGCATCCCCGGACCCCGCGTGCCCTTCGCCCCCCAGCACGTCGAGCTCATCGACGAGGTCTGCTGGTTCTTCCCCGAGCTGAAGTTCGTGATGCGCCACGGGGCCGAGCCGTGGACCGCCCTGGCGGTGAAGCTGATGCTCAAGTGGCCGAACCTCTACTACTCCACCTCGGCCTTCTCGCCGAAGTACTACCCCCGCGACATCATCGACTTCGCCAACACCCGGGGCGCCGACAAGATCATGTACGCGGGCTACTTCCCGATGGGCCTGTCGCTCACCCGGATCTTCTCCGAACTGCCCGACGTGCCGTTCAAGGACGAGGTCTGGCCGAAGTTCCTGCGGGACAACGCCCGGCGGGTTTTCGACATTTAGGCGACGTCGCGCTTTATTACGAACCGGTTACGGCCGATACTGAGGTCATGGCGGCTGGAACCTGCACTCGTACGATCCCTCCCTGGCGACGCATCGCGACCACGTTGGTGGCCCTCACGTTGGCCTCTACGGCGTGCGTGAACACCGTGCGGGACACACGGGGCGCCAACCCGCCCAGCGGCGGGATCGCCTCCGGGGTCGACCCCAAGGCATGGCTCACCGGCGGCGAGGCCATCCCGGCATCGACCGCGGCGGAGCCCACCGGGAACTTCCGCTTCATCTGCGAGTTCTCCCACCTCGCCGTGGCCGACCCGATCGTGTTCCCCGGCGATCCCGGCCGAGGGCACCTCCACATGTTCTTCGGGAACACCGGCGCCGACGCCCACTCGACCTACGCCTCGCTGCGGACCAGCGGCGACAGCACGTGTGCCGGCGGGCCGCTGAACCGCAGCGCCTACTGGATGCCCGCGGTCATCGACGGCAAGGGCGAGGTCGTCGTCCCCGACCACTTCGCCCTCTACTACAAGGGCAACATCGGCGGCGGCGCGAAGGCCCGCGACCTCATCCGCCAGATCCGGCCCATGCCGGCCGGGCTGCGGATGATCGCCGGCTACGACATGCTGAACCTGAGCCAGGACAAGACGCGGCAGTTCGACTGGTACTGCGAGCTCAACCAGGTCAAGACCGACCGGATCCCGAACTGCGCGCCGGGCGAGAAGGTCGGCGTGGTGCTCCGGTTCCCGTTCTGCTGGAACGGCAAGGACCTCGACAGCGCGGACCACCGCTCGCACATGGCCTACGGCGAGTACACCGACGGCGTGGCCCAGTGCCCCGACTCCCACCCGGTGATGCTCCCGCAGTTCACCCTGGGCGCCTGGTTCGACCACGACGGCAACTCCGCCTCCTGGCACCTCTCCTCGGATCGGGCGCCGGGCATGAACGCCCCCAACGGTTCGACCTTCCACTCCGACTGGATGGGGGCCTGGGAGCCGGCGATCCTCGACCTGTGGACGTCGCGCTGCGTCAACGGCCTCCTCGACTGCCAGGACGGCCAGCTCGGCAACGGCCAGCGCCTGAAGAAGGCCCCCGACTACCGGGGTCCCAACCGCCTGCCCCAGCCCGCCTGACCCGGGGCACCGGAACGACGCGGCCCCGTCCGCGGTAGGGACCTTCGGGACTGGACGACCCAACTAGAACCTGTTCTAGTCTGGTCCCACGAAGCTCCCCAGGAGGGCCCCATGATCCGATCCATGACCCGGTCACCGTTCCCGGTCCCCTTCGGCTGGTTCCAGGTCGGCTGGCCCTCCGACGTCGCGGTCGGCGAGGCGAAGCCGCTCCAGTACTTCGGCCACCACCTGGTGCTGTGGCGCGACGAGGAGGGCACCGCCCACCTCCAGGAGGCGTTCTGCCCCCACCTCGGCGGACACCTGGGCCACGGTGGCAAGGTCCTGAAGTGCGAGATCGCCTGCCCGTTCCACGGCTGGCGCTTCGACGGCGAGGGCGTCAACACCCTCATCCCCTACAGCGAGCGCACCAACGCCAAGGGCCGGCTCCAGACCTACCCGCTGATCGAGCGGAACGGGCTCCTCATGGCCTGGTACCACCCCGACGCCATCGAGCCGCAGTGGGACATCCCCGAGATCCCCGAGTTCAACGATCCCGAGAACTACACGGAGATGGTGACGAGGATCTTCGACATCGTCGCCCCCTGGCAGGACCTCGCCGAGAACGGTGCCGACGGCGCCCACTTCCGCTACGTGCACAACACCGAGGAGGTGCCGGTCCTCGAGCGCTACGAGACCGACGGCCCCTACTACCAGATGCGGTCCTCGCAGAAGTTCCCGACGCCCCAGGGCGTCGTCGACGGGCGCATCGACGTGGACGGCTACGGCCCCGGGTTCTCCGTCATCCGCTTCTCGGGCATCGTCGACACCTACCTCATGGGCTGCAACACCCCGATCGACGCCAACCACTGCGAGATGCGGTTCAGCTTCTGCGTCCGCAAGCTGGGCGACGACCGCCTGAACTCGACCGTCGGCGACGCCTTCGTCGAGGAGGTCTCCCGCCAGGTCCGCGAGGACAAGCCCATCTGGGAGAACAAGGCGTACATCCACCGCCCGGCCCTCGCCGACACCGACGGACCGTTCACCAAGTTCCGGAAGTGGGCGTCGCAGTTCTACGCCGAGGGCATCGACACCTCGGCCGAGATCTACGAGCCGACGACGTCGTACCCCGCCGCCGAGCTGGGGCTGTCGGCCTCGCAGAAGTACGGCTCGGCGCCCATCGCCTGAGCCCGGACGCGCCGAGGTCGGACGACGGGCGCCGACGGGCCCGACCGCCCGACCTCCGGGGAAGCTGGCGCGTGCGTCAGATCTTCGGCGCGGGCGCAGCGCCCATGACCACGTCCTTGAAGCCCTTGAGGGGCGTGATCCGGGCCTTGGTCTTGGCCGGGATCTGGATGGCCTCGCCGGTGGCGGGGTTGCGGCCCATGCGCGCCGCCGACTCCACCTTGGCGAACTTGGCGAAGCCGGTGATGGCCACGGGATCGCCGCTGGCGACCGTGGCCAGCACGACGTCGACGAACCCGCCCAAGACGTCGTCCACGGTCTTCTTGTCCACGCCCTTGTGCTCCGCGATGGCGGCCACGAGCTCACGTCGGTTCATTCGGATGTCCTCCCGAGGTCGGTAGTGACCCCCAGCCTTGCCGCTGGCGCACCGTCGGGCGCGCATGGTCGCCCGGGAGGACCTCCGATCAGGGCTTGTCGGCGCCCACCACCCACATGGCGAAGAACTGCGCCGCCCCGCCGTAGGCGTGGCCGACCGCCGTGCGGGCGCCGTCGACCTGGTGGTCGCCCGCCGTACCGCGCACCTGCATGGCCGCCTCACCGAAGCGGATCATGCCCGACGCCCCGATGGGGTTGGTCGACAGCACGCCGCCCGAGCAGTTGACCGGCAGGTCGCCGTCGAGCTGGGTGACCCCGGCCTCGGTGAGCCGCCAGCCGTCGCCCTCAGGCGCGAAGCCCAGGTTCTCCAGCCACATCGGCTCGTACCACGAGAACGGGACGTACATCTCGATGACGTCGACCTGCTCACGGGGGTTGGTGATGCCGGCCTGGCGATAGACGTCGGCGGCGCAGAGCTTGCCGGCGTCGGGCGAGACCTGGTCCCGCCCGTTGGCGGTGGCCGGCTCGGAGCGCATGGCCGTGCCGTGGATCCACGCCGGGCGGACGCCGGTGGACGCAGCGGAGGCCTCGGCGGCCGACTCCGACGCCAGCACCATGGCGATGGCGCCGTCGCTGGAGGGGCACGTCTCGGAGTAGCGGATGGGCTCCCACAGCATGAACGACTCCTTGACCGAGTCGTAGGTGATGTCGGGTTCGTGGAGGTGCGCGTAGGGGTTCTTCAGCGCGTTCAGCCGGTCCTTGAGGGCCACCAGGATGCCGATGTCCTCCGGTGCGTTGGAACGCCGCATGTACTCCCGGATGAACGGCGCGAAGTACCCGCCGGCACCCGCCACCAGCTGCTGCTGGAACGGGATGGGGAACGAGAGCGCCCACATGGCCTCCGACACCGACTGCTGCTGCCAGCCGATGGTGAGGACCCGCTCGTGCACACCGGCCTCGACGTGGCTGGCCGCCACGATGGCCGTGGAGCCACCCACCGACCCCGCGGTGTGGACCCGGAACAGCGGCTTGCCCACCGCACCCAACGCCTCGGCCAGGTAGGGCTCGGGCATCATCATGCCCTCGAAGAAGTCGGGCGCCTTGCCGATCACCACGGCGTCGATGTCGTCCATGGTGAGGTGGGCATCCTCGAGGGCCCGGAAGACGGCCTCACGGATCAGGCCGGGCAGCGACACGTCGCCGCGCACGGCCGAGTACTGGGTCTGACCGATGCCGATCACCCCGACACGGTTGGCCATGATCAGCCCTCCCCTTCCAGGACGCACACGAGGTTCTGCTGCAGGCACGGCCCTGCCGTGGCGTGGCCCACGCCACGATCCGCGGTGCCGTCCATGATCCGCTGGGCGACCTCGCCCAGCCGGATGAGGCCGGCTCCCATCACCGGGTTGGCCGCCAGCGCGCCGCCCGACGGGTTGACGACCACGTCGTCGCCGAGGCCGAGCGCGTCCACCACGATCTTCTCCTGGTGGGAGAAGGGTGCGTACACCTCGGCCACGTCGACCTTGCCGTTCGCCACACCCGCCTTGGCGGCGGCCAGGGCGACCGAGGGGGCGACGGTGAGGTCACGGGCCCCGAGGTTGTGGCTGTCGACGCGGTGGTCGATGCCGCGGATCCACGCCGGACGGTCGACCCACGACCGGGCCCGGTCACCCGCGGCCAGGATGACCGCCACGCCGCCGTCGGTGATGGGCGGGCAGTCGTGGCGACGCAGCGGGTCCGACAGGTACGGGGCGGCGAGGAGCTCCTCGACCGGCGCCGAGCCCTGGAGCTGGGCGTGCGGGTTGCCGCGGGCGGCCTCGCGGCTGCGGTGCGCGACCGCGGCCATCTCGGCCTCGGTGATCTTGCCGGACTCGATCATGGCCCGGGCCTGGAGGCCGGCGATGGCCACCGAGTCGGGCCACAGCGGCGCCTGGTAGTACGGGTCGAGCTGACGGCTCATCACCCGCGGCAGGTCGCCCGGCGAGGCCTTGGAGTAGCCGTAGACCAGGGCGGTGTCGGCGTGGCCGGTCTGGATCTTCACCCAGGCCTCGTAGAGGGCCCAGGCGCCGTCCATCTCGACGTGGCTCTCGACGATGGGCGGGAAGGCACCCACCGCGTCGAGGGTCATGACGAAGCTGAACGCCTGGCCGGCCAGGTAGTCCGAGCTGCCGGAGCAGACGAAGTCGATGTCGGAGATGGAGGCCCCGAGGTTGCGGAAGGCACCCTCGATGATCGGCTGGACCATCTCGACCTCGTTGCGCTCGGGCAGGGCCCGGACGTGGTCGCTCTGCGACACGCTGACGATGGCGACGTCTCTCACATGTGCCCCTTCAACAGCTCGGCGGGGGTGTCGGGCTCGTCGATCGGACGCCAGTGGCGGATCGACTCGAAGCTGGGGGCCAGATCGGCGTCGTCGGCCCAGACCGGCTCGACGCGCATCCCGATGCGGACCTGGTCGTGGGGGATCTCGAGGACCGTGCCGTACACCGAGACGGCCGCGCCGTCGGGCAGCACCAGGGCCGAGACGAACGGCGTGGGCGGGGCGTTGACCCCGAAGCCGATGTGCACCACGCAGAAGGAGGTGATCGACCCCTTGGGTCCGACCTCGACCTGTTCGCTGGTGGGCAGGCCCACCGCCGGCGACATGCCGCGGGGCGGCACGTAGACGTCGCCGGTGACCGGGCACTTCTCGCCCAGGATCTTCTTCTCGGCCAGCCCCATCAGGAACCGGGTCGGTGCCTCACCCGGCGTGTAGTCGTAGGTCATCGCGGCAGGGACCCTGATGCGCTGGACCGGCTCGATGTTGCCGATGTCGCCGAGATCGGGAGCGCTCACCTCGGGTTGGGTCCAGAGCCCGTCGGGCAGCCGGCTGATGGTGCGGTCGTCGCTCATGCGCCACCCCCGTCGCCGTCGACCAGCTCGAAGCAGGCGATGTCGCCGATGAGGCCCTGGAGCTCGTCGGCCCAGCGGATGCGGACCCGGGCGCCCGTGCGCACGGCGTCGGGCCCGGAGGCGTCCACCGCGTGGAGCATGGCGGTGTCGGCACCGTCGAGCCGGACGAGAGCGAGGGCGTGGGGGCGGTCGAGCGGCTGGCCGTCGCGCACGCGCTCGACCCAGGACCACGACACGATCTCGCCCTCCGTGCCGACCTCGACCATCTCGGTGAGCGGCGCACCGGTCTGGGGGTCGTACTCGACCGGTGGACAGACGACCCGGCCGTCGGCGCCGCGGATCCCGAGGACCCGCTTCGCCTGCAACCCGGTCAGGAACGCCCCGATCACCGGACCGGTGGTCCGGTTGAAGGGGTACTCGATGACGAGCGGAGCGGACAGCATGGGGCCGAATACTAGAACACGTTCTAGTTTCGTCAAGTCGCGCGGACTCCGGGCTCAGCGATCACCGGAGCGCCCGCGCCGGCCGAGGTCCGGGACGAGCGGACGCCACCGACGGCGACGGAAGCACCCCCACCACACCCCCGCCGCGTAGGCCGCCTCGTCGGCCAGCCAGACCGCGGCACCGAGGACCGTGCCGGGGCGATACGGCGTGGGCGCGGCACGACGACGAGCGGTCGACTCCACCAGGACCGAAGCCGCCACGACGCCGAGCACGCGGCGACGCCACCGGGGCCGCGACACCACCGCCAACGCCGTGATCGGCCACGCCGGGCGCACCAGCCAGCGCGCCAGCTGGCGGGCCGCACCGAGGTGCCCGGCGATGACGAGGCGGGCCGCCACCGCTGGACCCGACGGACCCAGGTGCAGGCGCGAGGCCAGGCGGAACCCGGTCCCGGCCGCCACGCCGATGGCCGGCCACGGGTGGCCCGCCACGGCGAGGCCGACGACCGCCGCGCTCCACGACGAGCACGCAGCGGGCGGTACGGACCCCGGGTGCCGCTCGTCGAGTGCCGCCGCGCTCGTGCCGTAGGCGAAGCGCTGGACGAGCACCGCGCGCCACCCGCCACGGACGTCGTGACGAACCACCGCGTCGGGTTCGTAACGACACCGGTGGCCCGCGTCGACCAACCGCCACACCAGGTCGACGTCCTCGCCGACCCGCAACGTCGCGTCGAACCCGCCGACCTCGTCGAGCGCGGATCGCCGGACGACCAGCGCGGCCGCCGGCACGTAGGTCAGGCGGCGCCCGGGGCCGACGGCGCCGCGACGGGCGCCCAGGTCGAGCGGTGACGCGACGGCCTCGTGGCGACCGAGCAGCCCACTGCCCCCATCGGCGACGACCCGGGGCGCCACCAGCGCCACCCGTGGGTCGTCGAAGTGACCGACCGTCCGACGGAGCCACCCGGGAGCGACGTCGACGTCGGAGTCCACGAAGGCCACCAGCTCGGTGGCGGCCCGGGCCGCGCCCGCGGCGCGGGCGGCCCCCGGTCCGACCGAACGCGCCAGGCGCACCACCTCGACGCCGTCGCGCCGCACCGAGACCGGCTCGAGCGAGCCGTCGTCGACCACGACGACCGCGACGGCGCCGGAGGCGACCAACGCGTCGAGGCACCGAGCCAGCCGTGCCGGCTCCCGGTCGCGCACCGGCACGATCACCGTCACCGGCACGCCACCGGGATCGACACCGGGACCGACACCGACCACGATCGGGTCGGCCATGCCGGCATCGACCAGCCGGTCGAGCAGGGCGACCTCCGCCGCTCCCACGGGCGCGACCTCCCCGGTCCGCCAGCGCGACACGACCGTGGCCCCGGCCTTCGACAGCCGCAGCACCCGGCGGGGCGACCCGCCGACCAGCACGCGGCCCCCGTCGCGGACCACCACGTCGGGCGCCCAGGCGTGCGTGAGCCGGCGCGTCAGCGGTGGCGCCACCGGCCTCAGGCCGTCATCCCGCCGTCGACGGGCAGGACCACGCCGGTCACGGCGTCGCGGTCGCGACCGCACAGCCACCCGACGGCGTCGGCCACCTCGCCTGGCTGCACCAGCCGACCGATGGGGTGGTGCACGGCGAAGTCGGCCGGCTCGATGCCGTAGATCGCGGCGCTGGGCGCCAGGATGGCCGTGTCGGTGGCACCCGGCGCGACCGCGTTGACCGTCACCCCGTGCGGACCCAGTTCCACCGCCATCGACCGCACCAACGCCACCACCCCCGCCTTGGCCGCGGCGTAGTCGGCCAGGCGCGGCGTGCCCTGCGCGGCCGCGGCCGACGCCACGGCCACGAGGCGACCGTGGCGCGGTGCGGTCGTATCGAGGATCGCCGGGACGGCGGCTCGGAAGGTGCGCCACACGCCGGTGAGGTTCACCTCGAGCCCGACCTGCCACCGGGCGTCGTCGAGCTCCCAGGCCGGGGCACCACCGGTGACCACCCCGGCGGCGGCCACTGCGGCGTCGAGGCGGCCGAACCGCGCCAGCGCCAGCGCCACCGCCGCGTCGAGGTCGCCCTGGTCGCGCACGTCGCCCAGCGCCGCGGCGGCCGTCCCTCCAGGGCACGTGGTCACCACCGCGTCCAGCTCGGCGCGGGTGGCGGTGGCGTAGCCCAGGCCCGCCAGCTCGCCGGGGGCGTCGAGGGCCACCACCCGCCAGCCGTCGCCGACGAGGCGGCGCACGACCGCCGCGCCGATCCCACGCGCCGCGCCGGTCACCAGCGCCACCGGGGCCTCGGCGGGAGCAGCGGGAGCCGTCATCGCCTCAGCCTGACCGCTCGGCCGCCCAGACGGCAACGGCCGCCACGGCGCGCTCGACGATCGCGGCCAGCAGCGCTCCGCCCTCGGCCGCCGAGGCGCCGGTGGGGTCGCCCAGCACGCCGTTGTCGCTGACCGCCGCGACCCCGTCGCGCACCACCACGTCGCGGACCTCCGACCACGGCGCGACGACCCCGGCCTCGACCCGGTCGAGGCGCACCAGGTCGGGGGCGATCGCCAGCAGCAACGAGGTCTCGGTTCGCCCGGCGTGGGCGTCGCCACCCGGCACCCCGCAGCTCACGGCCAACACGTCGCGGCCCTCGGTCCGGAGACGGGCGACCGCCCGGGCCAGCGGCACGGCGTTGCCGCCGTGGCCGTTGACCAACACGACACCGGCGACGGCATCGGCCGAGCGGACCAGCTCGACCAGCAGCTCCTCGAGCACCGCCGTGCCGATCGACAGCGTGCCGGCGAACCCCGCGTGCTCGCCCGAGGCGCCGACGGCGATCGCCGGGGCCACCACCGCGTCGGAGCGGGCGGCCACGACGGCCTCAGCCACCGCCGTGGCGATGCGCGTGTCGGTGTCGAGGGGCAGGTGGGGTCCGTGCTGTTCGGTGCTGCCGAGCGGCACGACGAGGAGGGGCGGCGGCGCGGCGGTCACCTCGGGCCACGTCCGCTCGCCCAGGCGACGAACCTCGGGCTCAGCGGGCACGATCGTGCCCGGTGGGCCCGAAGTTCGGGGCGACGGAGCGGGCCACGACGCTCAGTCGAGGTAGCCCCACGCCTGCAGCTGTTCGACGATGACCTCGGCGGCCGCCTCCGGTGCCAGCTCCACCCGGCGGGGCGGGGTGCGCTCGACCAGCGCACCGGTCAGCTCCACGATGCGCTCGAAGGGCGTGCCCGGCGCGGGCGGGGCGACCGTGCGGGCCCGGGGTCGCCAGGCCGTCGTGCGGTGCAGCGCCACGTGCGCCACGGGGACCGTCACCGGGGCCACCACCTCGACGGCGAGGCCAGCCGCGACGAGGCGAGCGACCGGGGCCCGACGCAGCACGGCCACCGATCCCTCGACCGACAGCACCGCCGGGAGCGGGACGGCCAGGTGCTCCCGACGACCACCGTCGAGGCGTCGCACGGCACGCAGCGAGCGGGCGCCGTCGGCCCCGTCCGACTCGATCCGCTCGACCGGCTCGACCGACAGGAGGCCCAACGCCTGCGCGGCGCCGAGGTGGTGGGCCACGGTCGCCGGGACGCTGCCCGAGCCGACGTCCGCGCTGAGGTCACCGCAGACCACGGCCGCGGCCTCGGCCACCACCGCGGCCAGGGAGGCGGCCGTGCGCTTGGAGCTGGTGTCGGCGGCGCCGTCGACGCGCACCACCCGCGTGGCCCCGCTGGCCGCCAGCTCGATCAGGTCCCGCTCGGCCTCGGGCGGCGCCACCGTCACCAGCCAGCACGCGGCACCCCACGCCTCGGCCAGGCGCAACGCCACCTCGAACGCAGCCCGGTCGGCGGCGGAGAACCCGTGACGGCGCACCTCGGTGGACACCGAGCCGGCCAGCGCGTCGATGTCGGGGCGGAGGTCGACCCACTTCACGCAGGCGGCGACGACCGGGGGCGACGACGTCACGTCAGGACCGTCCGAACACCACGCCGTGCCCGCCCTCGGGGTAGGTCCAGGTGATGGCCCCCGCGGTGTTGCAGACCATGTAGCAGGTACCGCACTCGAAGCACTGCTCGTAGTTGAAGAGGATCCCGCCGTCGGCGGTGGGCACGAACAGCTTGGCCGGGCACGCGGTGACGCAGCCCTGGGTGGTGCACCCACGGCAGGCGTCGCCGTCGACGGTGATGTGGGCCCGCTCGTGGACGCGGAACTCGACGGTCCCCATCCGCTCCTCGAAGCCGACACCGGCGTACGGGCTCATCGACGCTCCCCTCCCGTCACGGCGCGATGGTTCATCCGCGACGCTCGCTCATCCGTAGCTCCGCAGCCCTCGGACCGCGTCACGGGCCACGTCGCGCCAGCGGAGGCCGGCACGGCGGAGCTCGTCGAGCGCGATCCGGTTGAAGCCGGGCTTGGGCAGCGGGTTGTCGACCGTGAAGATCCGCTCGACCACGTTGCACGCCACCTCCGGGTACCGCTGCTGGACCCGCTCGCTCATGATGAGCCCGGGCACGTCGGCCAGCTTCCGATGATCGGCCAGCACGAAGCTCGACTCCAGCCGGGTCCGGTACCCCGCCAGCCCCGACGTGGTGGCATCGCCCGCGTCCAGGGCCTGGGCCGCGGCCAACCCCGCCGCATGGCCCGACCCGATGGCGAAGTTCACGCCCTCCAGCCAGATGCCGGCAGCCAGGCACATGGCCGCGGCGTCGCCCGCCACCAGCATCCCGTCGGCCACCAGCTCCGGCATCATCTCGAACCCGCCCTCGGGGATGAGGTGGGCGCTGTACTCGGCGATCTCGGCGCCCTCGACGAGGGGTGCGATGGCGGGGTGCGCCTTCAGGCCGGCCAACAGCTCCTCGGGCCGCTTGGACTGGGCGGCCAGCGCCGGGAGCTGGAGGACGAGGCCCACCGCCACGGTGTCGAGGTTCGTGTACACGAACCCCCCACCGGGGATGCCCTCGGTGCAGCCCACGATCTCGATGTCGACCCCGTGGTCGCCCCGCACCCCGAAGCGCTCCTCGATCACCGAGCGGGGCAGCGACAGCGTCTCCTTCACCCCCACCGTGAAGTGCTCCGGCTCGGTGTGGGTGTAGAGCCCGGCCTCCTTGGCCAGGAACGAGTTCACGCCGTCGCAGGCGATGACCACGTCGGCCTCGATGTCGCCGTCGGGACGGTCGGTGCGCACGCCCACCACCCGTCCGCCGTCGCGCAGCAGCCCGGTCGCCGTGGTCGAGCAGACCAGCGTCGCCCCGGCGTCGACGGCGTGGTCGGCCAGCCACGAGTCCAGCTCGGGCCGGTAGGCGGTGGCGCCGTTGTAGGGCGCGTCACCCCAGGCCTCGGTGCGGAAGTCGACGGTCAGCGCCTGGGTGGGGGTGACCATCATCGTCTGGCGGCGGGTGACCCACCGCTGGACCGGCATGGTCTCCCACCAACGGGGGATGATCCCGTCGAGCACCCGCCCGTAGACCACGCCGCCGTACATGTTCTTCGAGCCGGGGAACGGGCCCCGCTCCAACAGCACCACCGACCGTCCCCGTCGCGCCAGCGCGATGGCCGCCGCCGATCCGGCCGGACCCGCCCCGACGACGACGGCGTCGACCTTCGTCACGACCCCTCCCGCTCGGGCTCGACGCCGAGCCGCGCCTCGAGCGCGTCGAGCACCGCCCGGGCGTCGCCCACCACGGCCAGGTCGGCCATCGCCATCATCGGGCAGTGGGGGTCGGTGTTCACCGAGACGACGTGGTCGGGGTGGCCGAGTCCAGCAGTGTGCTGCACGGCGCCCGAGATGCCGAAGGCCAGGTACAGGCGGGGATCGACCACCACGCCGGTGGTGCCGATCTGGCGGTCGTGGTGCACGAAGCCGGCGTCGGTGACCACCCGGGTGGCACCCATCGACGCACCGATCGCCGTGCCCAGGCGCGTGAGCTGATCGAAGCGGGCGGCCGCGTCGTCGCCCAGCAGACCGGCACCGCCCCCGACGATGCGGGGCGCCTCGGCCAGGTCCATGGTGGCCACGTCCGGCCCCTCGACCCCCACGACGGTGGCGTCGAGCACGCCGGCCTCGACGGCGAGGTGCAGCTCGACCACCTCGACCGTCGCCGACCCGTCGACGGTGGCGGTGCGGACCCCGGGTTGGAGGGTGGCCACGAACGGCTCGGCGGGGTGCACCACCGACTGGAGCCGACCGCCGTGGTGGGCCACCACCACCTCGGTGGCCGTGGCCGACAGCGCATTGGACAGGAGCGGCCACCCCAGCTCGGCGGCGATGCGGGCCGCCAGGTCGCGACCGTCGGGCGAGCCCGGGACCACCACGAACGCGGCGTGACGCAGCTCCGACGCCAGCGACCGAGCCCACGCGCCCGGGGCGAAGTCGCCCACCTCGGCCACCTCGACGCGGCCGGCCAGGCCCGCCAACCCCGAGGCGGCCTCGGCCGTGCCGGATCCGATCACCACGGCCCGCGCCGCGGACCGGGGCGCATCGAACGCCTCGGCCACCGCCTCGGCACCGCCGTGGGGCAGCTGGGCGCCGCGCACGGGGACGACCGCCACGGGCCCGCGACCGGGCTGGGGTTCGGCGGAGGCGGAGCGGGCGGCCATCGGGGAGCCAGGTTACGGCCGGGCCGGGAGGGCCAGGTACTTGAGCGCCTCCCGGCGGGTCACCGCCGACATGCGGTCGAGCCGCGGCTCGACCCACGCCGCGACGAGCTCGGGCCGCCGGCGCGACGTGTCGCGCAGCACCCAGCCGATGGCCTTGGCCACGAAGAACTCCCGCTCGTCCAGCACGGCGTCGGCCGTGCGGCAGAACCGCTCCCAGTCACCGTGGCCGGCCCGCAGATCGGGCAGGAGTGCCAGCAGCGACGCCCGGCGGACCCAGAACGACGGATCGACGACCCAGGCGTCCAGCACCGATGCCGCACCCCGGGGATCGGCCGAGACGACCGGCGCGACGACCCCGATGGCCAACGGGTCGACCAGCGCCCAGGTGTCCGACGCCGCGATCAGGTCGGCCAGGCGGCCGAGGTCGTCGACCGACAGCACCGCGACGCCGGCGCCGAGGAGCTCGGCCGCGGCGAGCCGGTGCTCGTGGGGCTCGCCGGCCCAGAGGTGGTCCGCCGTCGCCACCAGCTCGTCGTGGTCGAGCGGATCCGGCACCCCCAGCTCGGTCCGCACGATGCGGCGGACGTCGGGGACCCGCACCCCGAGGCAGCTGCGCTCCAGCTTCAGGTAGGCCCGGCTCCCCTCGGCCCGGACCGGGTCGGCGACCGCCTCGATCGCGGCGACGATCCGCTCGGCGCGACGCTCGGCGGTTCGGTCCCCCACGAGCTCAGAGCGAGGCGCCGACGCGCTCGCCCTCGACCACCGCGGCATGGGCCCGACGGGGCGCGACGCAGTCCCCCGCCCGCTCGACGGCCACCCCGGCGTCGCGCAGCTCGACGTAGAGCTCTTCGACCGGGTCGGCCGGGACGGCCAGCACGATCCAGTCCGGCGAGCGCTGCTGCATCGACCCGGTGGGGTGGTGCTGGAGGTTCAGGGTCCGGCCCTCGATCCCCATGGGGACCAGCTCGGTGGACTGGACGATGCCCTTGGCCTCGGCCCGGATCCACCACCCCTCCATGTCGAGGGTGACCCCGAGGTCCTGGCCCACCACCATGCCGGGGGTCACCACCTCGACCTCGCAGCCGCGGTCGGCCAGCAGCTCGGCCACCGACGTGGCGTGATGGAAGCCGACCTCGTCGAGCACCAGCACCGACCCGGCGGGCTGCGCCCGACCCTCGAGCACGTCGCGCACGTCGACGATCCAGTCGGCGTCCCCCGGCGCCCACCAGGGACGGGCGGGCCGCGCCCCGGTGGCCACGACCACCCGGTCGGCCCCGCGACGCCGCACCTCGGCGACGTCCGCGGTCACGCCGAGCTCGAAGCGCACGCCCAGCCGCCGACACTCGGCCGCCTGGTTGCGGACGAGGTCGCCGAACTCGGCCCGGTTGGGCACCGAGGCGGCCAGGCGGACCTGGCCGCCCGGTTCGGCCTCGCGTTCGACCACGGTGACCCGGTGACCGTTGCGGGCCGCGGCGATGGCGGCCTGCATGCCGGCCGGCCCGCCACCCACCACCAGCACCTCGAGCGGTCGTGGTGTCAGTCGGACCTGCCCCACCGCTTCGGCCTCGCGCCCGGTGGCCGGGTTCTCGATGCAGCCCAACCAGCGGTTGAGCCCCATGCGACCCACGCACTCCTGGTTGCACGACAGGCACAGGCGCGTGTCCTCGACGTGGCCGCTGCGGGCCTTGGCCGCGAACTCCGGATCGGCGATCTGGCCCCGGACCACGCCCACGAGGTCGCACTGGCCCTCCTCCAGTGCCCGCTCGGCCTGGATCGGGTCCTTGAACCGGCCCACCCCCACCACCGGCAGCGCCACCGCTGCCCGGATGGCGGAGGGGATGAACATCGCGTAGCCGGGCGGGATGTGCATCGACGCCTCGATCATGAAGAGCGTCGCGGTGGCCACCCCGATGGAGGTGTTGATGTAGTCGACCTGACCGGTGGCCTCGACCATCCGGGCCACCTCGACCGCCTCGTCGATGGTGGTGCCGCCCTCGATGAGCTCGTCGCCGCACAGGCGGACGCCGAGGGCCAGGCCGGGGCCGATGGCGTCGCGCACCGCCGCCACGATCTCGAGCAGGAGGCGGGCCCGGTTCGCCAGCGACCCGCCGTAGGCGTCGCTCCGTCGGTTGGTGGCGGGCGACAGGAAGCCGCGCACGATCGAGCTGTGGCTGCACTGCAGCTCGATGCCGTCGAAGCCGCCCTCCGCGCAGTGCCTCGCCACCAGCCCGTAGCCGGCCACGATCTCGGCGATCTCGGCCTCGCTGACCGCCTTGGGGACCTCGCGGAAGAGCGGATCGGGCACCGGCGACGGGGCCCAGACCGGGAGCCGGCTGAACATCGAGCTGGCCTGGCCGCCGTTGTGGTTGATCTGGGCGAAGATCGGGGTGCCGTGGCGGTGGACCGCCTCGGTGATGCGGCGGTAGCCGTCGACCACCTGGGGCCGGAAGCCGTGGATGAGCTTCTCGTAGGGCCAGTCGGTGGGGTGGGTCGAGTGCTCCTCGGTGATGATCAGCCCGGCCCCGCCCGCCGCCCGGGCCGCGTAGTACGCCGCGTGCTGCTCGGAGGGCAGCCCGTCCTGGGTGGCGTAGTTGGTGAGGTGCGCCGAGAACACGACCCGGTTGCGGACCGTGACCGGCCCGATGCGCAGCGGCGACCAGAGGAGGGGCTCGGCCATGCTCAGACCAGCCGCGACCGCAGGAGGGCCACGCCGTCGCCCTCCAGATCGGGGACGGCGGCCGGACGGCCGGCCAGGGCCATGACCAGGGCCTCGGCGGGCCCGTGGACTGCGGCGCCGCTGCCGTGGGACCACCCGAGGTCGGTGGCCTCGAGGGCGACGCCGTCGAGCAGGCCCCGACGGACGAAGCCCTTGGTCCGTTCCGAGGTCAGGAACCCGAGCACGGCGAGCAGGGTCTCGGACTCGAACGCGCGGGACCGGCCGAGCGGGCGGCGGATGTCCTGGCCGTGCACCACGTTGTCGGTCAGCGGCATGACGAGGCTGCCGCCGGGTGGCGTGAAGGGGTGGTAGCGGTTCTCCCGCAACGTCCGCACGATGTACTCGCCGGTGACCTCGGCGGCGACCCGACGGGCGAAGGACGCGTTGGCGCGGTCGAAGTCGAAGCGGTGCAGGACCAATCCCTTCACGAACGCCGGGGTGCGGATCTCGAACGGCACGATCAGGTGCGCCGCCACCTCCTTGACCGACCACTCGCCGCACAGGCTGGGAGTGGCCCAGTCCGCGTCGTCGAGGGACTCGAGGGTGTCGGCCACGGCCACCCGCTCAGCCGCGACCATGTCGATCAGTCCCATCGCGCCACGTTACCCAGTCGCCACCGAGCGCCTCAGTGCCGCAGGTCGCCCATGGGCACGCCGTCGCTCAGCCGGCCGATGCCGTCGAGGGCCAGCGCGGCGCGGCGCCCCTCGAGCACGGCCTCGAGGACGGTGCGGGGTGCGACGGCGTCGCCCGCCCGGGCCACCACCCGCTCCCCCGCCACCAGCCGGGAGAACAGCGCGTCGTCGGGGAGCCGGTGCCCGCAGTCGACGACGACGGCGGCCGGCAGCGAGCGCAGGGCGCCCCGGAAGCGGTCCTCCACCTCGGCGCTGCCCTTGCGGACGTGGCGGAGCACGACCCGGCGCTCCAGCAGGACCCCGGCCTGCTGCAGCCGGGCGTTGGCGGGGGCGAGGTCCCCCGAGCGGCTGAGCTCGTTGCCCACGATCTGGTCGGGGGTGGCCAGCACCACCTCGCGTCCCGCCGCGGCCAGCGTCTCGGCCACCGACACGCCGACGGGCCCGCCGACGGGATCCCACACCAGCACCCGCCCCGCCGGCAGCTCGCCACCGGCGAGCACGTCCGCCGCGGTGCGGACCACCGCGGCGCGGGTGGCGGCGAAGGTCGGCGGGGCCGGCCGCGACCCCGTGGCGACCACGACCGGGCCGTCGACCTCGTCGACCTCGTCGTCGAGGACCACCTCGACGCCACGCCGGCGGCACTCGGCCTCGAGCCAGTCGGCGAAGGCGGCCAGGCGCTCGCGACCCGAACCCGCGGCGGCGACCCGCAGCATGCCGCCCGTCGCCCCCGACCGCTCGCGCACCACCACCCGGTGGCCGCGGAGGGCGGCCACCCGGGCCGCCTCGAGCCCGGCCACGCCGGCGCCGACCACGGTGACGGCGGAGGCCGACCGGCTCTCGCCGGCGTGCTCCAGGTCGGGCTCGTCGAGCTCGTGACCGGTGCGGGGGTCGACCACGCAGGAGACGATGGGGTTGCGGGCGTCGCGCACCTGGCAGGCCTGGTTGCACAGGATGCAGGGACGGATCCGCTCGGGGTGGCCGCGCCGGGCCTTGTCGACCATCTGGGCGTCGGCCAGCAGGGCCCGGGTCATCTCGACGGCGTCGGCGTCGCCCTCGGCCAGGAACGACGCCGCCTGGTCCCACTCGACGATCGAGCCCTGCGCCACCACGGCCACCCGATCGCCGTGCTCGGCGCGGACCGCCGCCCGGACGGCACCCACGAGCTCGCGGTTGAACCCCGGCGCCACATGGCCGTCCGGACGGGTGGCCGAGGCCGAGAAGATCGAGCCCCGCACCACGGTGACGTAGTCGACGGGACCGGCCAGCTCGGCGGCGAGGGCGGCACCGGCCTCGGGCACGATGCCGGCCCACGGGGCCAGCTCGTCGCAGCTCAACCGGAGGCCCACCACCGCGTCGGGTCCGACCGCGGCCCGGACCTCTGCCAGCACCGCTCGCGCCAGCGCCGGGCGGTCGGCCCAGCGGTCGCCCCGGTGGTTGGTGAGCCCCGACAGGAACTGGCGGAGCAGCGAGAACTGCCCGGCGTTCACCTCGACGCCGTCGCAGCCGGCGGCCACCGCGGCCCGGGCGTGGGTGGCGAAGCCGGCGACCAACGCCTCGACCTCGTCCTCCTCCATCCACTTGGGGACCTCGCGGCTGTTCGTCTCGGGCACCCGCGACGGCGCCCAGAGGGGGGCCTGCGAGTAGGCCGAGGACCCCTGGCCGCCAGCGTGGCCCAGCGCGGCGACCACCAGGGTGCCGTGGGGCCGGCACGCCTCGGCGATCGCCGCCCAACCCGCCGGCGCCTCCCAGGCGGCGGGGCAGCGCTCGTAGGGCCAGTCGGAGGCGTGCACCGACGCCTCCTCGGTCACGATGACCCCCACCCCGTGGGCGGCGCGGCGCTCGTAGTAGGCGACGTGGCGCTCCGAGAAGGCCCGCCCGTCGCCCAGGTTCGTCTCGTGGGGCCCGAACACCACCCGGGACGGGGCCGTGCGGGCGCCGAGGACGAGCGGCTCGAGGGGGGTCACGGCGCCAGCTTCGTCGTTCAGGTCGTGGGCTTGCGAGCCAGCGACACGGCCACCGGCTTGGAGTGGTCGGGCGCCGGTCGGGGCGGCTCGACCGCGCCCAGCGCGGCGAGCAGCGGCTCGGCCGCCCCCTTCACGCACTCGGGGTCGGGGTCGTCCAGCTCGAGGCCCACGAAGAACTTGGCGGCCATGCACCCGCCCTGGCAGTCGTCGTAGCTCCCGCACGACGCGCAGGCGCCGGGCGACGACGGCTCACGGAGCGACCGGAACAGCTCGGAGCTGCGCCACACGTCGGTGAAGCCGCCCGGGTCGGCCACGTTGCCGGCCCGGAACTCGTCGTGGATGACGAAGGGGCAGGCGTAGACGTCGCCCACCGGGTCGATCAGGCAGACCACCCGGCCGGCGCCGCACAGGTTGAGGCCGGGCAGCGCCTCGCCGAAGGCCGACAGGTGGAAGAACGAATCGCCGGTGAGGACGTCGGGGCGGTCCATCAGCCAGCGGTACAGCTGGCGCTGCTGGTCCTGGGTGGGGTGCAGCTCGTGCCACGTGTCGGCGCCGCGGCCCGAGGGCCGCAGGCGGGTGACGCGGAGCTGGGCCCCGAAGCGGTCGGCCAGCGCGGCGAACTCGTCGAGCTGGGCCACGTTGTGGCGCGTGACGGTGACGCTGATCTTGAACGGCCCGAAGCCGGCGTCGGCCAGGTGCCCCATGGCGGCGACCGCGGCGTCGAAGGAGCCCTCGCCCCGCACGGGGTCGTTCACCTCGGCGGTGGCGCCGTCGATCGAGATCTGCACGTCGAGGTAGTCCATGGCGGCCAGCTGGCGCGCCGCCGCGGCATCGATGCGGGTGCCGTTGGTGGAGAACTTCACGCCGACGTGGTGGTCGGTGGCGTAGCGGATCAGCTCGAAGAAGTCGGGCCGGATCATGGGCTCGCCGCCCCCGATGTTCACGTAGAAGACCTGGAGGCGCTCGAGCTCGTCGATCACGGCCTTCGCCTGCGCGGTGTCGAGCTCGCGCGGGTCGCGGCGCCCCGACGAGCTGAGGCAGTGCACGCAGGCCAGGTTGCAGCCGTAGGTCAGCTCCCAGGTGAGGCAGATGGGGGCGTCGAGCCCCAGCTTCAGGTCGTCGGTGAGCGAGGAGCGGACCGGGGCGGGCGGCTGCGGACCGCTCACCGGCGCACCCAGCCGCACCGGCACGGCGACGGTGGCGGGCTCAGCGGGCGCGGACACGGAGCATCTCCGAGGCGACGAGGTTGGCGAGCGCCTTGCGGAACGACGGCCACCGGCGTGCGTCGATCCCCAGGGCGGACAGGGCGGCGGCCGCGGAGGGGTGGTGCTCCAGCTCCCGCACGAGGCGCACCATGTCGGGCGACCGGAGGAACGTCAGCCGGCGGTTGCCGAAGTGGTAGGCGAGCGCGCCGAACGGTTCGGGTCGCAGCGACACCTGGGGCGAGAGCTCGAAGGCGTCCTCGAGGTCGACCTCGACCGACGGCGACGACGTCCCGGGAGCCACGGTGGGGGCCATCGGAGGGGCCGGGAGGGCGGAGGTCAGTAGACCCCGCACATCCCGTCGATCGAGATCTCCTCGACCAGGAGCTCCTCGACGACGAGGTCCTCGGCGCCCGCGTCGGGGGCCGGGGTGGTCTCGGACTCGGTCACGTCGGTCTGGGCGATGGACATGGCACTCCCTCGATCGCTCGGGTGGTGCCGGCAGTGTACCGACGGGGTCAGCGGGGCGAGATGCGGAGGCCGCCGAGGACGTCGTTGATCCGTCCGACCAGCACCGGCCGACGGGCCGACGAGCCGATCACCGCGTACAGGCAGCAGGGCCTCCCGGCCTCGGTGAAGAAGCGCTGGACCCCGGCCATCCCGGCCTGCGGGCGCTGCATGGCCTGCGCTCCCAGCTCGGAGGTCCGCAGCCGCGGCACGCCGCGACGGGAGAACATCGGGGTGCCCGCCGACTCGGGGCCGAACTCGACGAGGGCGACGAACACGTCGTCGCGACCCATCGCCTGCACCGCCCCGCTGCCGTAGTCGCCCCGGATCTCGGGCAACGGGAAGTCGGCCAGGTGGAGCACCGGCATGACCACGCCGCTCATGGGCACGTCGCTGCCCGGCACGGTCCGCTCCGAGGTGCCGCGCAGGAAGATCCGGGCGTCCCACCCCGGCGGCACGGCGATCGACAGCCCGTGCGCCGTCAGTCGCCGGCTCACGCCACCGCCCCCGTCGCCACCAGGCCCAACGTCACCGCACCCAGCGCGGCGGCTGCCACCCCGGTGGCGGTCGCGGCCGGGCGCGCCCACGCCGCGAGCGTTCGGTGGAGCTCGACCAGGCGGGCGGGTCGGTCGACCCGGGCCGCCACCAGCACGATGGCGCCGCGGACCAACCCGAAGGACGCGCCCACCGCGACCGCCGAGGTCACCGACGGTTGCAGGGCCATCGACGCGATCGCCGCGTAGGTGGTGGCCGAGGTCACGATCGTGGCCAGACCCAGACCCAGCTGGACGCCGAACCCGGCGCCGTAGACCCACCCCCGGAACTCGTCGAGCCACTGCTCGTTGACCTGTCGCCGCCACGGCGAGAGGCGGGGGCGATCACGGGCCGCCAGGTCCACGAGGCCCGCCCCCAGCGCGGCGACGCCCACCGCGGCGAGGGCACCGGTGGCGCCCAGGCCCAGGGCGCGCGCCACGGCACCCACGCCGGCGGCGGCGAGGCCCAACAGGGCGCCGCCCACCAGGCCACCCACGACGTGGGCGGCGGCGGTGACGACGTAGCGGTTGCCCTTGCCCCGCTCACCGAGCGGGGTGATGCTCGAGAGCATCGACTCGCCTCAAGGCGACCAGCTGCCGCGCACGGCAGCCAGCACCGACAGGGCCATGCCCACCCACAACGACGGGTCGCTCACCGCGCCTCCTCGCCCGCGGCGCCGTCCCCCACCGCGCCGTCCTCCGCCGCGCGGTCCCCCGCCACCTCATCGGCGCCGGGGAGGGTGATCTCGGGGTGGAGGCTCGGATGGCCGGGGCCGATCCCGGCGGCCCGCAGCTCGGCATCGACCCGCGCCTCGCGCTGGCGGCCTCGCAGCAGCTCTCGCCGGGACCGACGGGCGTCGAGGCCCACCCCTGCGTCCGCCGCGGCCTTCACCAGCAGGGACTCGAGCTGCTCCCAGTTGCGGGCGACGCCCTCGCCGACGATCCGGCGGTCACGGCCGTCGACCAGCACGAAGTAGGGGGAGACGGGCACGCCGTAGTCGTCGTAGGCCTCGCTCGACATCACGACGGTGACGTCGGCCGGAGCCAACGCCGCCACCCGCGCCGGGCTCTCCTGCTGGGGTCCGTGGGTGACCGCGACGACGCGTGCGTCCATGCCGGCCGGCCGCTCGCCCCGTCCCCGGCCGAGCGCGGTCCAGAACTCCTCGCAGGTCAGACAGCCCGAGGAGAGGAAGGCCAGGAGGGTCAGGCCGTCCCGGCCCAGGCCGACGGCGACCGCGTCACCTCCGGGCGTCACCCCCATGAGGTCGCTCCCGGTCCCGAGGCCGGCGGGGTCCTCGACGGGTCGCACCGCCTCGTCGATGCCGGGCGGTGGGGCGGTCCGACCGGCCACCGCGCCGAAGTCCCGCGGCGCTCCCGACCCGGCGTCGTCGAGGTTCACCCCCAGGTCGTGGAGGGCACGGAGGATCTCGGCGTGGCTGCGCAGGAGCCCCACCACGAGGGCGGCGAGCAGCGCCACCACCACGCACAGCCCGATGACCACCGCGTTCGTCACGACACCACCACCGACGCGCAGGCCACCAGACGGGGGACGACCCCGGAGCGGGGGACGATCAGGAGGCACACCTCGTGGGGGCCGGGTGCGGCGCCCACCGTCAGGTCGAACCCGTGGGCGTCGCCGACGCCGGGCAGGGCCTGGCCCACGTCGGGCCGGGGGGCGCCGGCCTCGGCCCGCACCACCTCGGTGCCGTCGACCAGCAGGAGGACCGTCGCTGGGCGGGCCGGGTCGAGCTGGTCCACCGCCCAGCCCGACACCGAGATCGACCCGCTGCCCCCCGCCGCCCCGTCGATGTTCCCGAGGGCACCGGCCACGTCGACCTCGCGGAAGGCGAGGAAGGTACCGGCGCCCGAGCCCTGGTCGACGGCGTAGACGCAGAGCGTGTGGCGGCCGGGCGCCATCGGGAGCTGCGCGGCGAAGCCGTGCCGCGAGCCGTAGTAGGGGTAGGCGGCACCCACGTCGGGCCGGTCGATGTCGGCCATCACGACCGTCGCGGGGGCCTCGTCGACGTAGAGGCGGACCTCGACGCCGTCACGAAGGTTCTGGTCGATGGCCCACCCGGAGACGTGCACGGCACCGCCGACGTCGACGGCGGCGTCGAACGCCCCGAAGGGGGCGTCGAGGCAGGGCCGGTGGTGCTGGGCCGTCCGGTTGTCGGTGCGGGAGGCCGTGGTGCACGAGCCGTCGACCACCCACGGCGGGGTGCAGGTCACGATGCGGCACACGATGGGGCCGATGCAGCGCAGCTCCTGGTGGCACTGGCCGTAGCGGAACTGCACGCAACCGGCCTTGCGGTTGTTGCAGTCGCCCCAGGCGCACCCGCACGGGGTGCCCGAGCAGGCGCCGCTGCAGATGCCGTTGCGCCCGCACCCGCACGACCCGCACTGGGCGTTGCAGTCCAGGTAGTAGCGGGGTGCGCCGCCGCAGAAGGCGGACCCGTCCACCTTCCACCACCCACCGGCCACGGTGCCGGGCGGGCAGCCGTTCTGACCGGTGAGGGTGCAGCAGAACTCGGTGTAGCCGTCGCAGCAGAGCGAACCGCACGGACAGCCCTGGCCCTGGCAGCGGCAGATGGCGGCGTAGGCGGAGGTGGGCCGCAGCACGAAGTCGGTGGGGGCCACCGCCATCGCCGTCGCCGCCATGGTGGCGCGCCCGAGGAACGACCGGCGCCCGGGGGCGTCGGGGGCCGCCTCGGCGGTGCGCGACCGACGGTCGAGGGCCCGCACGGCCCGGTCCACCAACCGGGTGCTCACCGACGGTGACCTCGGGTGGGCGCGGCCGAGCCCCGCTCGAGGCGAACCGTCGCCAGCCGTCGGGCCGCGTGGGCGGCCTCCGCCGCGTCGGTGTACAGCTCCACCAGCAACCAGGCCCCCAGCACCACCACGGCGGCCGCCGCCAGCGCGCCGGCGGAGGAGGACCGGGTGAGCAGGTCCAGCGGTCGGACGGGCTCGACGATCGCGACGACCGCCACGGCGAGCGACACGAGGTTGGCCACGAGGTGGACCGCCCCGGGCGGCGCGGTGCTGCGGGCCCCGAAGCAGCCGCACGCCACGTCACCGGACCGCCGGACCGCCACGACGACGCCCGCGAAGACGAGGTGGGCCACGGCCAAGGCCGCGGCGGGGACCCGACCACCCTCCACGACCACCGTCACCGCCACCGCCACCTCGGCCAGCCCGGCGACGCGGACGGCGACGGGCGGGACCTGCACCCCGAGTCGGACCAGCAGAGCCCGGGCGTCGCGGGGTTCGACCAGCTTGGCGACCCCGGCCACGGCCAGGGTGGCGGCGACCATCGCCACGACCGCTTCCATGGGCCCGACGCTACGCGCTCGCATCCGATCGCCGAGCACACCCCGGCCGTCGGGCCGGACCGCGGGCGCCCCGCTGGCGGCGGCGGCCCGTTCAGCGGCGGGTGACGGACACGACGACCTCGGCGGCGCCGGGGTCGGCCACCACCTCGAGGCGGGCCGAGTCGGCGGCGGAGCTCGCCGAGCCGCCCTGCACGACCACGTCGTAGCCGGCGGGGTACTGCGCGGCCGGCACGACGATCGAGGTCGGACCCGTCGCGGCGGGGTCGGGCGTGAAGCGATACCGGGCGGCGCCGGAGGCGGGATCGAACGACAGCTCGAGCGGCGTACCGGCGGTCGCCTCCGGGTAGGTCCGGGTCAACTGGGACTCGACGTCGGCGGGCTGGGCCGGCGGGGTGCCGTCGTCGCCGAGGAAGCGGTGGTGCCAGTGGAACCAGCTCGAGAGGTGCCGGTCGGCCTCGCGGGTGGCGATCGTCGCGTCGAGCGGGTTGCGGGACGCCCCGAACTCGGTCATCAGCGCCGGTCGTCCCCACGAGTCGGCCAGGGCCATGGCCCTTTCCCAGGCGCTGCCCAGCAGGCCGCGGCAGCGGAGCACCTCGAGCTCGGGAGCCGCCTCGGCGCTGCCGCCGTCGGTGCCCGAGCAGTAGGCGTGCCAGGCGAAGCCGACCTGGGGATCGGCGGGGGCACGCATGAACGTGGGGCCGTAGTGGGGCGCCGAGACGAACGTCTCCCACCACACGACCATGTCGGGGGCCACGGCCCGGATGCGGGCGGTCACGCCGTCGTAGTGGTCGGCCAGGAGGTTCTCCAGCCAGCCGCAGCCCACGAGGATGCACTCGAGGTACCACTCGCCGGGGAACGGTTCGTTGAGCAGCTCGATGCCCACCACACGGGGGTTTCCGGCGAAGCGCTCGGCCAACGCGGCGGCCCCGTCGCCGAGGGCGTCCCAGATGGTCCGCGACGGATCGGTGGCGGTCGGGGCGTCGAGGATCACGTCACGCCACTGCTGGATCGAGCGGGGGCTGGTGTAGGCCGCGGCCCAGCCGATCACGTCGAGGAACGCCGGGTGCTCGTCGCTGAGGGCGGCGGCGGTGGGCGTGGTGGCCCACTCGGGCATGCCCCAGAACACGTCCTGGTGGAAGTCGAACAGCACCCACAGCCCGGCCTCGGTGAGGCGGTCGACGACCTGCTCCAGCCGGTCGAGGTACGCGGTGTCGACCTCGCCCACCCGGGGCACCACCTGGTCGTACCAGACCCCGAGGCGCACCGCGTTGACGCCGTGGGCGCGGAGGTAGTCGAGGTCGGCCCGGCCGAGGATCGTCTCGTCGGGCAGCCAGGGCTCGGCCTTGATGACCATGTTCGTGCCGTGCAGCAGCACCTGGCGGCCCCGGGCGTCCACCAGCGCTCCCCCCTCGAGTCGGAGCGGACCGGTCGAGTCGGGCGCGGCCGGCACGACGGTGGTCGGACCGCCGGGCAACGGAACGAGCGGTTCGCTCGGCGGCGCGCAGGCCGCCACCAGGCCGGTGACCGCCACCGCAGCCGCTCCGATCCAACGTCGTGACACCATCGCCGCCTCCCCCGTCGGGGGAAACGGTACGGGGGCCGACACGGTCGGGACCACCCCCGCTACCGTGCCGCTGGACCGAGGGGACCGCAGGGAGCGGAGGGGACCATGGCCGACACCACGTGGCAGGGCGACGCCTGCGGGCTCGTCGAGGAGTTCCGGGCGGGACGCCGCTCACCGGTCGAGGAGCTCGACGCCACCCTCGCGGCGATCGAGCGCTCGGAGCTGAACGCCTTCTCGTTCCTCGACCCCGACGCGGCCCGGGCCGGGGCCGCGGCGGCCGACGTGTCCAAGCCCTTCGGCGGCGTGCCCCTGGGCGTCAAGGAGCTGGACCAGGTGGCGGGCTGGCCCGACACCGAGGCGTCCTTCCCGCTCAAGGACCACGTCGCCGGCCACACACTCACCTACGTCGACCGGCTCCGGGGTCCCGGCGGCGCGGTGGCGGTCGGCCTCACCACGGCCTCGGAGTTCGGTGGCGTCAACGTGACGCGCACGGTGCTGAACGGCACCACCCACAACCCCTGGCAGCAGGGCCGCACGCCCGGCGGTTCCTCGGGCGGCTCGGCCGCCGCGGTGGCGGGCGGGCTCGTCCCCCTGGCCACGGGCGGCGACGGCGGCGGGTCCATCCGCATCCCGGCCGGCTTCTGCGGACTGGTCGGCCTCAAGTGCACCTACGGGCGCATCCCCCGCGGTCCGCACTTCGAGGTGGGCGCGCTCACCGTCACGGTCGGCGGCCTGACCCGCTCGGTGCGGGACTGGGCCCGGCTGCTGGACGTCTGCAACGGCTACGACGGCCACGACCCCTCGTCGCTGCCCCGTACCGAGGGCTGGGAGGCCGGGCTGGGCACGCACCTCGACGACCTGCGCGGCCTGCGGGTGGCCATCGTCGACCGCTTCGCCGGCGCGGTGGTCAGCCCGGCCACCGCCGCGGTGGTGCGCACCGCCGGCGAGGCGCTGGCTGCGGACCTCGGGCTGCGACTCGTCGACGTCGACGTCGACATCCCCAACGTGGGGACGGCGTGGTCGCTGGCCAACATGGCCGGGATGTTCGCCGCGCTGGGCGACCGCTGGCCCGCCTGCAAGGGCGACATGACGCCCGAGATGGCCTTCGCGGCCGAATGGGCGTCGGGGGCCGGGTACGGCTTCGAGGCGCGCATCAAGCTGGAGCGGCGACGCACCGCGCTCTTCGAGGCCATGGCCACGCTGTTCGAGCAGACCGACGTGGTCATCACGTCGTCGAACCCCGACGTGGCCTTCGACGCCGACGGCCCGCTGCCCTCGGTCTTCGGGGGCATCCAGGACGGGCCCGGGAACAACGGGAAGCTCACCATCCCCTCCAACCTCTACGGCAACCCCGCGATCTCGGTCCCGGTCGGCGCCGTCGACGGGCTGCCCGTGGGCATGCAGGTCCTGGGGCGCCACCACACCGAGGCCCTGCTGCTCGATGCCGCGTGGGTGGTCGAGCGCGAGCGGCCGTGGCCGCTCGTGGCGCCGGGCGCGCCGCGCTGAGTCAGGCCGTCGCATCGTCCTCGTCGGGAGCCGTCGGTTCGTCGCGGGGCCGCAGCACCACGATGCGCACGACGCCGATGCCCTTGAGCTCGTAGCCCCGCCGCACGTGGCGCACGTGGAGCGCCTCGAGCGCGGCGTCGTCGAGCTCGGCCGCGTCGAAGGTGTCGCGGGCCACGACGATGGTGCCGCGGCGGGCCACCGTGGTGAGGCGGGCGGCCAGGTTCACCGCCGGGCCGAAGACGTCGCCGCCCAGCGCGATGGTGGGGCCCGCCGCGATGCCGACGTGCAGCTCCGGCATGTCGGGCACCGTGGCGAGGCGCCGCATGAGGGTGGCCGCGATGTCGACGGCGATGGCCGCGTCGGGCGAGGTCCACATGACCTCGTCGCCGATGAGCTTCACGGCCCGTCCCCCGGCACCGGAGACCACGTCGAAGGCGCACTGCTCGAAGAGGTCGATCAGCTCGGTGAGGCGCTCGGGGGTGGTGCGCTGGGTGAGACGGGTGAAGCCGCTGAGGTCGGCGAAGCCGACGGCCTGGTCCACCTCGGTGCCGTCGTGGTGGCCGGCGTCGTTGACGGCCCGGCCGAGCGCGGCCAGCAGGTGACGTCGCCACACGTAGAGGAGGGTGTCCTGGAACAGGTCGGCCACGGGGCCGTCCGCCCACCCCGCGTCGGGGTCGGACAGGTCGCCCACCAGCTCGGCCAGCGTGGCCACCTGCGCGTCGCAGATCCGGGTGAACGACGCGCCGAGGAGGCGGGCCAGGCGCAGCACGTTGTCGTCGGTGGCGAGGCCCGCTTCGGTGAGCGCGAGGAGGCGGCGCACGATCTCGACGTCCTGGTCCCCGAAGGCGGCGACGTCGTCGGGGACCTCGGGGAATCCCAGGGCCCGCCACCAGCGACGGGTGCGCTCGGGATCGGAACCCGCGATGGCCGCCACGTCGGCGCGGGTGAGGCGCGGCACGTCGAGGCCCACCGCCCGGAACAGCGCGCCCGGCTCGTCGATGGGCTCGGTCATCGACGGGCACCCGCCGCACGCTGACGGTCGCGCAGGCGGGCCCGCCGCTCGTCGACCACCCGGCACTCCTCCGACGCGATCTCCATGAAGCGCAGCGCCGCGGTGGTGGGGGTCCGGCGGGCGGCCCGGGCCACGGCGATGACACGGTCGGTGAGCGGGGGGTCCAGGTCGCAGAAGTTGACGTCGGGATCGTCGAGGTCGACCGCGAGCAGCGGCATGATCGCCATGCCCACCCCGGCGCGCACCATGGCCTGCACCGCCCCGTTGTCGGAGGTGCGGAACACGTAGTCGGCCGTCACGCCGTGGGTCGCCAGCTCGTCGTCGATGAGGAGCTGGCAGCTGCTGTTGGGCTGGCCGACGACGGGCCCCGACGCCAGCTCGTCGACCGACACCGGTGTGCAGGGGCGGTCGGCCGGCACGGCCACCACCCACGGGTCACGGGCGAGCGCCCGGACCTCGAGGTCGTCACGCTCCTCCTTGGGCACGAGGAAGGTGACGTCGAGGTCGCCCGCCAGGAGGCGCCCCACCAGCTCGTCGTCGTCGTCGGACTCGAGGAGCCGGATCTCGACACCGGGCGCCTCGGCCCGCATGCGCTCGACCACTCGGGGGAGGATCCCCACCGAGACGCTCTGGAACGTGCCCACCACGATCCGCCCGCGCTCACCGGCGCGGAGCTGCTCGAGATCGTGCTCGAGCGCGGCGAGGCGGTCCAGCACGTCGCCCGCCGCTTCGAGGAGGAGCGAGCCCACGGCGGTGAGCTCCACGCGGCGGGGGCCGCCCGGCCGGTCGAACACCGGCGTGCCGATGGCCCGCTCGAGGGCGGCGATCTGCTGGCTCACGGCCGACTGGGTGTAGCCGAGCTGCTCGGCGGCTCGGGCGAAGGTGCCGGCGTCGGCCACCGCGGCCAGGGCCTGGAGGTGTCGGACCTCGACGTCGCGCATGGTCGAGAGGGTACCAAGTGTTCATCAGCTCTGCTGATGTTCAGGGGAAGCGTTAATCGGTTTTCGGAATGACCGACTCCCCGTACGGTGGATCCCGAAGGAGCCGACCATGAACCTCACCACCGCCCCCATCACCGCCCCGATCAGCGCTGGCCACCTGGACGACCTGGCCCGCCGCATCGACGAGTGCGGCATCGGTGCCGTCGAGGCCGACCTGGCGCCGGTGGTGGCCGCCGCCGAGCGCGCCGGGGTGTGCAGCGTCCTCCTGGCCGTCCTCACCGACGACCGCGAGCCCGCAGTGGCGCGGGCCCGGGCCTTCGGCCGGACGGCCGCCGACCTGGTGGCTGCCGGCCACCACCCCGCGTCCACCGGTCCCGGCCGGGTCGGGACGCGTTCGCATCGGGCGCCGACGTCGGCCGCCGCCGCGTTGCTGGCCCGCACCCGCTGAGCCGGGCCGAGCGGTGGTGTAGAACTCCCCCCGAGGGCCCCATCACGGGCCGCCCGTCGCCGAAGGGGGAACCATGAAGTCGCGCGCAGCCGTCCTGTGGGGCATCGGTCAGGACTGGAAGGTCGAGGACATGGACCTCGACGACCCCGGCCCCGGCGAGGTGCTGGTCAAGACCAAGGCCGCCGGCATGTGCCACTCCGACGAACACGTCGTCACCGGCGACATGCTCATGCCGCACTACCCCTGCATCGGTGGCCACGAAGGCGCCGGCGAGGTGCTGGCCGTCGGTGAGGGCGTCACGTCGGTGGCGCCCGGCGACCACGTGTCGATGTCGTTCATCCCGTCGTGCGGTCGCTGCAAGTGGTGCGTGTCGGGCCGCCAGAACCTGTGCGACCTGGGCGCCAAGCTCTTCGACATCGGGATGATGACCGATGGTCGCATCGCCCACCGCACCGGCGACACCACGCTGTCCCGCATGTGCCAGCTGGGCACCTTCGCCGAGCACCTCCTGGTGGCCGAGGCCGCCGTGGTCAAGGTCGAGCCCGACATCCCCTGGCACGCCGTCGCCCTGGTCAGCTGCGGCGTGGCCACCGGCTACGGCTCGGCGGTGAACCGTGCCGAGGTTCGGCCCGGCGACAACGTGGCGGTCATCGGCGTGGGCGGCATCGGCATCAACGCCATCCAGGGCGCCCGCATCGCCGGGGCCAAGCGGATCTTCGCCATCGACCCCGTCGAGTTCAAGCGCGAGCAGGCCATGGCCTTCGGCGCCACCCACACCTTCTCCTCCATCGACGAGGCGACCGCCCAGATCGGCGCCATCACGTGGGGCGAGATGTGCGACAAGACCATCCTCACCGTCGGCGTCATGACCGGCGACCTGGTGGAGCCGGCGCTCACCATGACCGCCAAGGGCGGCACCGTGGTGGTGACGGCGGTGGCCAACATGATGGACAACGACGCCAAGCTCAACTCCTTCATGTTCGCCATGATGAACAAGGAGCTGAAGGGCTGCCTGTTCGGCTCGGGCAACCCTCGCTACGAGATCCCGATGCTGCTGTCGATGTACCGCGAGGGGCAGCTGAAGCTCGACGAGCTGGTCACCCGTCGCTACACGCTCGACGACATCAACCAGGGCTACCAGGACATGCGCGACGGCAAGAACCTGCGCGGCGTCATCGAGTTCGACTGACGCTCGTCGCTGGGGTCGGGGTCGTGTCCGGGTCGTTCTCCCGTCAGCTGGTCGACCGCCTGGCCGGCACCGTCATCGGGCGCCGGCGGGAGGTCGAGCAGGTGGTGGCCGCGCTGGCCGCCGGTCGCCACCTGCTGCTGGAGGGGCCGCCCGGCACCGGCAAGTCCACGCTGCTGCGCCACGTGGCCGCCGAGCTGGAGCGGGGCTTCTGCTTCGTGGAGGGCAACGCCGAGCTCACCCCGGCGCGCCTGGTGGGCGCCTTCGACCCCGCCGCGGTGCTCGAGGCGGGCTACTCCCCCGACGTCTTCCTCGACGGCCCCCTGGTCACGGCGCTGCGCGAGGGGGCGCTGCTCTACGTCGAGGAGATCAACCGCATCCCCGAGGAGACGCTCAACGTGCTCATCTCGGTGATGAGCGAGGGGCGCCTCCAGGTGCCGCGCCTGGGCGAGGTGGCGGCCGCCGACGGCTTCCGGCTGGTGGCCGCCATGAACCCCTTCGACGCGGTGGGCACCGCCCGCATCTCGGGCGCCGTCTACGACCGGGTCTGCCGCCTGGCCATGGGCTACCAGGCGCCCGAGGAGGAGCTGCTCATCGTGGGCTCCCAGGCCCGGGCCGCGGCCGCGGTGGCCGGAGCCGGGTTCGTCATGCAGGCCACCGAGATGGTGCGGGCCACCCGGGAGCACCCCGACCTGCGCATGGGGTCGTCGGTGCGGGGGGCCATCGACCTGACCATGCTGGCCGCCGAACTGCACGAGCTGCGGGGGCTGGCGGTGAGCGACCCCGGGGTCACCCGGGACGCGGCCCAGATGGCGCTGTCGGGGCGGGTGCGGGTGCGCGAGGGCTGCGGGCGGACGGCCGAGCAGATCGTCGACGAGCTCTGGTCGATCTTCTTCGAGCCGGGCCCCGGCCTCGATGACGACGACGGCCCCCTCGACCTCGACGAGCTGGAGCCCGCGGGAAAAGGCTGACGCCGCCCCCGGGCGGCGGGGGCGGGACGGGCCGGGACCCGGCCGGCGGTCGCGCCGGTGACGACGGCGACCGGGTGCTGGAGGGCGACGAGGCGCGAGACGCCGTGGCCCGGGGTGCCCGGGCGACGGTGGCGCGGCGCGACCTGGCCCGGCGGTCGCGCTTCGAGGAGCTGTCGCCCGAGGTGGGCGATCTCGACGTCGAGGCGGTCGAGGCGGCGCTCGAGGAGGCGCCCGACGAGACGCTCGAGCTGCTGGCCGAGATGACCGGCGCCACCGACGAACGGCTGCGCGGCCTGGCTCGGTCGCTGGCCGGCCGGGTGCTGGTGGAGGTGGCGCGAACCGGCGTGCACGGTCGGCCCGGGGTGGGACGGTTGCGGGCGGCGACGGGGTCGGGCGAGGGCGACCTGGACCTCGATGCGTCCCTGGAGTCGATCGCCGGCGCCCGGGCGTCACGGCGGCCACCGTCGGTCGAGGACCTGGTGCACCGGAGGTGGGAGCGCCACGACACGGCGGTGTGCCTGGTGGTGGACCGGTCGGGATCCATGTCCGGGCGGCGCCTGGCCACCGCCGCCCTGGCGGCGGCCGCGGTGGTGCTCCGCTACGGCGCGGCGGCGTCGGTGGTGGCGTTCTCCGACGAGGCGGTGGTGCTGGCGGGGGCGTCCTCGACCGATGCCGACGGGCCGGGTCGGCCGGCCGAGGACGTGGTGGACGACCTGCTGCGGCTGCGGGGCTCGGGCACGACCGATGTGGGCCTGGGACTGCGCGCCGCGGTGGCCCAGCTCCGGCGGACCGACGCGGCACGGCGGGTGGTCGTGCTGCTGTCGGACTGCCGGTCGAACGTGGGCGACGAGGTGGTGCCGGCCGCCGCGGTGGCGATGGGAGAGGTGGAGCTGGCGGTCATCGCCCCGGCCGACGACGACGCCGATGCCCGCGACCTGGCCGCCGCGGTGGGGTGCCGCCTGGCCACCATCGCCGGCCCGTCCGACGCCCCGGCCGCCATCGCCACCGCCGTGTCGCCCGGCTGAAGGTCCGCTTCCCGTCCCCGATCCGGGATGCACGCGGATCCAGGCTCACCCGGCACCATCCGCACGGCTGGGCCTGGATCGCCGGGCACGCCCGCCGCGCCGGGCGTCGCACCCGACCGACGAGCCCTTCATCATGCGAGGGCCCGGCCGATTGATGCTCCTATGGCTGGTCAAGCGGCGTGGGTGTCGAGCCAAGCCCGGTAGTTGGCTTCGAGTTCGGCGGGTCGGCGTGTGCCGAGTTCGAGTTCGCTGATGCGTGCGGGCTGGGTGCCGAGCTG
>Ga0209573_1000307_pt1 | contig 112355 bp, 96 predicted proteins | sample TNRBio252014_DNA_FD_185870 | JGI IMG/M metagenome (GOLD analysis project Ga0209573, IMG submission 185870) | Wastewater treatment Type I Accumulibacter community from EBPR Bioreactor in Madison, WI, USA - TNR Reactor_6/25/2014_ DNA (SPAdes)... | ecosystem: Engineered > Bioreactor > EBPR >...
GAGTTGTCCCGTTATCTGGGCAAGCCGCTGCTCGTCAACTTCATTTACACGGCCTGTTTCCAGGTCTGCCCGACGACCACCCGCAACCTGCAGAAAGCGCTCGAAAATACGGTCAGCGTGATGGGCGCCGATCGCTTCAACGTCATCAGCATCGGCTTCAACCAGCCTTTCGACTCGCCGGCCGCCTTGCGGGATTTTTCCCGGCAATACGGCATCGATCTGCCGAACTGGAATTTTCTCAGCCCGGCAACGGCGATCGTCGACTCGTTGACGGCTCACTTCGGCTTCCGCTTCGTCGCCACCGCGGCCGGCTTCGACCACCTCAACCAGGTGACGATGGTCAACGCCGAAGGCAAGATCGTGCGCCAGGTCTATGGCGAGAAATTCACCGCCGAAGACCTCGCCGAACCGCTCAAGCTGCTGATCACCGGTTCCGCCATCCCGCCCGAGACCGGCACCCTGCAGGAGATCATGGAACGTATCCGCATCATCTGCTCGGTCTACGATCCCCGGACCGGAAGCTACCGCACCGACTACTCGCTTTATTTCATGTTCGCCGGCTTCCTGACCTTCGTCTTCTTCATGATCTACCTGTCGATCAACTTCTGGAAAAATCGGCGCCGCGACGAGCCCAAGGCGCGCTGATCGGCGAGCGCCAGCTCGCCGCGCGCCTGTCACTCCCGTGCTGGCCGCTCACCAAGCCGCTGCCAGAGGCGACTGAAATCAAAATCCATGGCGCAGCCCGACAGCTCGAAATGATGCGTTTCGTTCGAGAAATCAGCGACCTTGCGGTACTCGCCGGCAAACAACTGGTACACCTTGGCCTTGTGCGCCTGTGGGTAAACCAGCACATAGTGAGTCACCCCTTCGCTACGGTAGAGCTCGAACTTGACGACTTCGTCACGGCGGGCGGTCGGTCGGGAGACCACCTCAAAAATCAGCTCAGGCGCACGCGTCAGGCGATCGCCCGCGGGGGTGTAGCAGATCACCAGCACGTCCGGCCGGACGACAGTATCGTCGGCGAATTCGACGTCGATCTCGAACAGCGCCTGGCACTGCGGACAGTCGTCGAGCGATTCATCGAGTTGCCTGAAAATGGCGGCGCTGAGTTGCTGATGCGCCAGCGCAGGAGAAGGCGCCATGGCCAGCGGCGCGCCGTGAATCAACTCCCAATTGCCTTCCCAGAGCAGGTAGTCCTGCACCGTATAGCTTTCCGACACCGCCCGATCGCTCATCACCTTCTCTCCGTCTGGCGAAGTTTCTCCGCTGTGCTGCAAGCGTGGCTCCTCGCCAAAATAGTACGCTACATTAGCGCCTGCAAGTGTCGCGAGCTTGCAGCCAACGCAAACGCCCGACCATTGCCCGACCATTGCCCGAGCATTGCCTAACGGTCATTACACCTGCAGACACGCCAAATCATGAAAGTCATGACCGTCTCCCCCTCTTCCCCGGCCCTTCTCCCGCAGTGAGGAGAAGGGAGGTTCGTGAGTCGCATACGCGACTTTCACATTAACGTTCCCATGCGCTGTCGCCTCACTTCGCGATGCGCAAAAGCCACTCGCACGCCAGGCAAACCGCCCTTCCGGAGCAGCCATTGAGCGCCGTCGTTCTCTTCCGCCCCGAAATCCCGCCGAACACCGGCAATGTCATTCGTCTGTGTGCCAACACCGGCTGCGAACTGCACCTCGTCGAACCGCTCGGCTTCCGCTGGGAAGACCGCTCGCTGAAGCGTGCCGGCCTCGACTATCACGAGTTCGCACGCGTTTTTCGGCACGCCGACTGGGACGCCTGCAAGCAGGCCCTGAGTGGGCGGCGCCGCTTCGCGATCAGCACGCGCGGCGGACGCCGTTTCGACGATCCCGACTTCGCTACCGACGACGTCTTCGTCTTCGGCCAGGAGAGCAGCGGCCTACCGGCCGAGGTGATGGCCGAATTCGCCGCCGAGCAGCGCCTGCGCCTGCCGATGCGGCCCGGGCAACGCAGCCTCAACCTCTCGAATGCGGTCGCGGTGATGGTTTTCGAAGCCTGGCGGCAACAGGGTTTTGCCGACGGCGTCTAAGCCAGCATCAGTGGTCTCGCGCCAGGCCAGGACCGTCATGGCATGTTTTGTATTTGACTCGTGTCAAGTCGCCTCCAGCCCGCAGTCTATATAATCACCGGCTAATGATTATTCTCAACCACGCTTCAGAGGCCTCCGGCAGGTGAGCTTCCACGCAGCATTGCGCAACGGCACAAAGAGCATTTTTCTGCGTGTTGAAGAAGCCTTCGATCACCCGTTCAGCGGCCAGGACAACCCCCTGCGCCATCTCGGCGCGATGGGTCTCTATCTGCTGTGGATCGTCGTCGGCAGCGGTCTGTATCTCTACACCGTTCTCGACACCGGCATCGATGCGGTCTACCACTCCATCGGCCATCTCTCCCAAGAGCAGTGGTACCTCGGCGGCGTCCTGCGCAGCCTGCATCGCTACGCCTCGGACGGCTTCATGCTGGTGATGATGCTGCATCTGCTTCGCGAATGGTCCTACGGTCGCTATTACGGCTTCCGCCTTTACTCGTGGATGACCGGCATTCCGCTGATCTGGCTGGCCTATATCGCGGGCATCGGCGGCTACTGGATCGTCTGGGACGAACTCGCGCAATTGTCGGCCACCGCGACCACCGAACTGCTCGACTGGCTGCCGATCTTCAGCGAGCCTTCGGCGCGCAACTTCATGTCGCCGAGCGCAATCAGCGACCGCTTCTTCACGGTCCTGATTTTCATTCATCTCGGCGTGCCGCTGCTACTGATCCTCGGCCTGTGGGCACACGTCCATCGCGTCGCTCACGTCGATTACCTGCCGACGCGCCGGGTGATGCTGGCTACCGCCGCTGCTCTGACCCTGCTCGCCCTGTTCCGACCCGCGCTCAGCAACCCGCCGGCCGATCTGGCCAGCGTTCCCGGCACCCTGGCTTTTGACTGGTTCATCCTCTTCATTCATCCGCTCACCGACCTGACATCGCCAGCCATCGTCTGGTCGCTGCTCTTCGGCCTGACGGCACTGCTCTTCGCCCTGCCCTTGCTGCCGCACGGCAAGGCGCAGCCGGTCGCCGTCGTCGACCCGGCCAACTGCACCGGCTGCGACCGCTGTCATGTCGACTGCCCTTATGCGGCAATCTCGATGGCGCCGCACCCGGGCCGACCTGGCTACCAGCTGGCGATCGTCGACGCCGACCTCTGCGCCAGTTGTGGCATCTGTGCCGGCTCCTGCCCGTCATCAACCCCTTTCCGCCGTCGCGAGACGCTGATCACCGGCATCGACATGCCGCAACTGCCGGTCAACGCCCTGCGCCAGCAACTCGAACAGGCGCTGGCGCAACTCGCCGGCCGCACCCGCATCGTCATTTTCTCCTGCGCGCGCGGTGCCCAGGCCAGCCCTCTGGCCGGCGTCGACACCGCGGTGATTGAGCTGATTTGCACCGGCATGCTGCCGCCGGCCTTCGTCGAATATGCGCTGCGCGGCGGTGCCGACGGCGTCGTCGTCGCCGCCTGTCGCGGCGGCGGCTGCGACTTCCGCCTCGGCGAGCGCTGGACCAGCGAGCGCCTGCTCGGCTATCGTGAACCGCACCTGCGCCCCAGCGTACCCCCCTCGCGACTGCAACTACTGCTCGCCTCGGCGCACGACAGCGGCGCCCTGGCTGCTGCGGTGGCCGAACTCAGAACCCGGATCGAAACCCTCGGGGTTGCGACCGACCGCCTTCCACCCTACCTGCGGAGTGCTTCACATCATGCTTAAACCCGCCGCCATCGTCGGCCAGGTGATCCTCTACGGCGCTTTTGCCGCTTTCATCGGTTATTTCGCCACCTCGCCGACCTACGACCAGATTCCCGACGACGTCGCGCTGATCAAGCTCTCGATCAGCCACCTCGGCGACCGCGCGTGTCGCAAGCGGACACCCGAAGAGCTGGCCAAGATGCCGCCGAACATGCGCGCACCGATGGAATGCCCGCGCGAACGCTCCGACATCAATCTCGAAGTAGACCTCGACGGCGAGCCGGTTTTTCGTACCGTGCTGCACCCCACCGGCCTCTACAAGGACGGCGTGTCGACCGTCTACAAGCGCTTCGAAGTCAAGGCGGGCACGCACCAGCTGGCAGTCCGGATGAACGACAACCTGATCGTTCCCGGCTTCAACTTCGTCCAGGAGGAAGAGATCACCCTTGCCCCACGACAGGTAATGGTCGTCGACTTCAACCCGGATCAAGGTGGCCTGTACTTCAAGTGATCGCCGCCACTACGCATAACTCCAGACGCTGCCGCCGGCACAGGTCCCGGCCCACAGGCACGCAGGCGAGTTCCACGTCAAACAATTTCCCGAGCTGACATCAAAAATGGTCAAAATCATTCAACAAGTCATCCGCTGGCTGTTCATGCGCATCGAGAACGTGTTCAACGTCGCTTTCGGCGACAAGATGAACCCCTTCTACCACCTCGGCACGATCAGCTTCTGGCAATTCTGGTTGCTGCTCATCTCCGGCCTCTACCTTTACATCTTCGCCGACACCGGCGTCCATGACGCCTTCGAATCGGTCGAGAGCATCACCCATGACCAGTGGTGGCTGGGCGGCATCCTGCGCAGCGTGCACCGCTACGCCACTGACGGCATGATTCTGACCATGCTGCTACACATGCTGCGGCACTTCGCCTACGACCGCTATCGCGGCTTCCGCTCGTTTTCCTGGCTCACCGGCGTCGTCCTGCTGTGGCTGATCTACATCGCCGGCGTCAATGGCTTCATGCTCGTCTGGGACAAGCTTGCGCAGTTCGTGGTCATCGCCACCGCCGAGTGGTTCGACATTCTGCCCATGTTCAACGGCACCCTGATCCGCAACTTCCTGTTCCTTGAAAACGTCAATAGCCGCCTGTTCACCCTGCTCGCCTTCCTGCACATCGGCATCCCGCTGATCATCGGCATCGTGATGTGGGTGCACGTGCAGCGCGTCCCGCGGGCGCACATCAATCCGCCGCGCCCGATCGCCATCGCCGTGACCCTGATGTTCCTGGCGCTGTCGCTGGTCAAGCCAATCCTCAGCCAGGGTGGCGAAGCCGACATGGCGGTAGTCCCGACCGGCATTGCCTTCGACTGGTTCGAGTTGCCGGTGCTGGCGCTGGTCTACGTCACCGACCCCCTGCACCTCTGGTTCTGGGTCATCGGCCTCAGCGTCCTGCTGCTCCTCGTTCCCTGGCTACCGCCGAAGCGACTCGGCTCGGCCAAGGCAGTGACCTCGATCACCTTCCAGCCCGATCACAGATCGGTCAGCGCCCGCTTTGGCGAAACCCTGCTCGACGCCGGCCTGCGTCAGGCCATCAACCTGCCCTACGAATGCCGTAACGGCGGCTGTGGCGTCTGCAAATGCACCGTCCTGCAAGGCAAGGTCGACCCCGGCCTGTACCAGCCGAGCGCGCTGTCCGACGCCGAACTGGCGCAGGGCAAAGTGCTCTCCTGCTGCGCCACCGCCCTCGAAGACGTGACCATCGAGTACCAGGCCAGTGCTGCCAGCAGCCGCATCCCGGAGTACACCGCCCGCGTCGTCAAGATGGAGAAGCTCACCTACGACGTCATGCGCGTCCTGCTCAAACTGCCGGAAGGCCAGGCGATCAGCTTCAAGGCCGGCCAGTACGTGAACATCATCCTCGACGACGGCCAGCGACGCGCCTTCTCCTTCGCCAACCCGCCGCACGAACCCGAGTTCGTCGAGTTGCAGATCCGTCTGATGACTGGCGGCAAGTTCACCACGCACGTCTTCGAGACGATGAAAGTAGGCGACGAGATCCGCTTCGAAGGCCCGATCGGCGACTTCAGCCTGCGCGAATCCGAGCGCCCGATCGTCTTCGTCGCCGGCGCCACCGGCTTCGCCCCGGTCAAGAGCATGGTCGAAGACGCTTTCAAGCGCGGTCTCAAGCGCCAGATCCATCTCTACTGGGGCGTCAGGACTCTCAAGGATCTCTACCTTCCCGAACTGCCGACGCGCTGGGCGCAGGAACACGACAACTTCCACTTCATCCCCGTGCTCTCCGAACCCGAGTCGGAAACCGCCTGGAGCGGCCGCACCGGCCTGGTCCACGAAGCCATCCTCGAAGACTTCCCCGAGCTCAAGGAACACGAAATCTACGCCTGCGGCTCGGTGCGCATGGTCGAAGCCATCTTCCCCTTCCTCAAGCAGCACGGTGCAGAAGACGGCGCCTGCTTCTCCGATGCCTTCAGCGTCTCGGCCAGGTCGATGGCCTTCCAGCCCAGGCAGCGGTCGTAGCCCGCCGGGGGCCTGGAGAGACTGATCACCCGCGCCAGCCGCTTCGAGCCCCTCGCCCCTCGCGGGAGAGGGGTTGGGGAGAGGGGGCCAGCAGCCAGTCAACCGCCCCCAGCCAACATCCACCCCTTCGCCAGGACAAGCCCATGATCACCGTCATCGTCGAATTCAAGCTCCCCCAGACTCTGTCCAGAGAACAGGCCCAGGCCACTTTCCAGAGCACGGCGCCAAAATACCAGGGCATGCCCGGCCTGATTCGCAAGTACTACTTTCTTTCCGAAGACGGCAACCGCGCTGGCGGCATCTATCTCTGGAACACGCGTGCCGACGCCGATCGGGTCTACACGCAAGAATGGAAAGCCTTCGTCCGCGGCAAATACGCCAGCGAGCCGTCGCTCACCTTCCTCGAATGCCCGCTGGTCGTCGACAACCTCACGCAGGAAATCATTGCCGACCAGGCAGTTCAAGGCGAGATAGCGCCCGCCACTCGGTAACGCCCACCACTACAGAAAGGAAGCAAAAATGCCCGACAAAGCTTTTCAGGATTTTTATCCGGAGGATTTCAGTCATTGCTACGGATGCGGCAAAAGCAATGAACACGGCCATCATTTGAAGAGCTATTGGGATGGCGAGACGACCGTTGCCCGCTTTACACCCCGGCACTACCACACCGGCGGCGTCCCCGGCAATGTCTACGGCGGGCTGATTGCCTCCCTGCTTGATTGCCACGGAGCCGCATCGGCGGCGGCCGCCGCGTGCAAGGCAGAAGGTCGCGAAATGGGCGGCGCGCCGCCGATGCGCTTTGTCACCGCCTCGCTCAAGGTCGACTATCTCCGCCCGACGCCCATCGACGCCGAACTGGAAGTCCGCGGCGAAATCGTCGAAGTCAAAGCGCGCAAAGTCACCGTCAGCCTGTCCTTGACTGCCCATGGCGAAGTTTGCGCGCGCGGACACATGATCGCCGTGCGACTGCCCGATGCGGCAGCGAAAAAGCATTAGGCAGGCTGCGACGACGGCATAGCCGAAACCTTGGCCGGCTTAACGGGAAGCCCTGAACCATGCAGGCTGCCAGCGAAAAGCGCCGAAGCGGGGGAAGTCTCCCCCGCACCCCCTCCAGAGTCAGCGCACCCGAGCTCCAGAGGCCAGAGGAGCAGAGGCCAGAGCTACTCAACAGGGGAAGAACGCAACACCACCCGGAAACCGAAGTAGCGGCTACGGTAGCCGGGAACGCCCCAGCTGCGATAGGCGCAGCGCGCGAGGTAACGAGGGGAGCCCCACGAGCCGCCGCGAACGACCCTTGGAACGTCGTCAGCCGCGCGCAGATCCTCGCGGCCATCGTCAGGGTGATAGGGATACGGCTTGTAAAGGCTGCGCGTCCATTCAAACGCGTTGCCAATCATGTCGTACAGGCCGAAATCGTTGGCCATAAAGCAGCCGACAGCGGACGTGTCGCCGATCCCCGAGTCAGCATAGTTGGCCCGAGACGGGTCAACGTCATTACCCCAGGAGAAGACCGCACCCCGCAACCCGCCACGAGCGGCTTTTTCCCACTCCAGCTCGCTGGGCAGTGCAAGCCTCCACTGGTGCTGGCGCACGAGCCTGCCCGCGTCACTGCCCTCGAACAGCGGCGAACCGGCAAGCTGTTCGTTCAGCCACTCACAGTACGCGATAGCCTCATGCCAGCTCACCCACTGCACCGCTCGGCTGTCCGGGTTTCGCAACGAGTCAGCATCGCCGATCTCGTAGTGCGCCGCCTCGACGAAGGCGCGGAACTGCGCGACGGTGACCGGGTAGCGCGCGATAAGGTACTCCGGCGTCGGCGTCGGCGCGTCATTGATTTCGCGATCATCCACCTCGCGGCCGACGATCTTCGCCACCCGCTCCACATCCACCTTGCGAGTACCGATCCGGAACTCGGGGTCAGCCGCAATGCGCACAAAACCGAGCATCTCGTCGGCCGGCAGCCAGAAGCGCTCTTGGTCAAACCGCGGGTCGCCCAGCGCCGAAAGCACATCGCCCGCACGCGCACGAACAACCGGCATGGCAGCTCGCAGCGTCGACTCGTCTGCCAACAGTTCAACGATCCTCCGCGCGCAACCGCCGCGGGTGGCTTCGCCGCATTCGCGCCATTCCAGCGCCGCCGTGCCCGCCAGTTCGGCTGCCGAGAACTGCGCGTTCGGCTCGCCACCGACCCTGGCCAGCGCTCCGAGAAAATCGCGCGCCGACTTGGCGGCATTGCTCGCCCGGTAGCCAGCCAGCAATAGAATCGGCTCGCGCCACCATGGATCGTCGAGGCGGTCGCCGAGCACGGCAAGGATCGCTTCACGGCCCTCGTCGCCGGTGACTTCGCGCAGGTAGCGCGCCACCAGGAATTCCTGAAAAGCCAGATGAATGAAGCGATAGGCGCCCTGTCGCTCCTCCAGCACGCTGCCGCGCTGACGGGCGTGGCTGAGGAAGAGGTCAATGTGCGGCCGAAATTCGGCCTCCTCACGCAAGACCTTCTGCAACGCCCGCTCACCGATCTCGCGCCCCTGGTCACGCCCCTGCTGGTGCATGTGAAAAGCGAGATGCTGCGCCATGTCGCGAAACACCTTCCAGTCGCTGGCCAACTCGCGGATGTCGGCCTGCTCGCGTCCGTAGTCGACTTGCAGCAAGGCGCTGATCGCCTTGTCGAAGAGCTCCGCGCGCCCGTCAGGAAGCGTGCGGTTGTTCACATGCACGATCAGCAACAGGCGCACCATCAGCGGACTGTCGACCAGCACCTGCGCATCGTCGCCGAGGCGCGTGCGGCGGTCGTCCTCGAGCCGCCGAATGCCACCCAGGAGTTCCTGCACCCGCTCGCTGCGCAAATCGGCGTCCTGCGGGTGAATACAGGCGTACGCCTGGCGCACCATCGGTACGACGTGTTGCTCGAAATCGAGCGGCTGCACGGCAATCTCACGGAACCTCACGCCCAGCGCAGTACCGCCGCTGCGGTAGGCGATCGTGCGACAGGTGACAACGACGCGCATGCGCTCCTGGCCACTGACCAATTCCTCGACCGACGCACGCACTTCGGCGCGCTCTTCTTCATTGGCGACCTCATCGAGCCCGTCGAGCAACAGGATCACCGGCCGCCCGTCCCTGAGGAGTTGTACGAAGAAATCGTCGGGCAGATCGACGTCGGCCTGCTTCCTTATCAGGTGATACGAGATGAAGTGTGTCAGCGTCCTCTCGCGTGCCGGTGCGTTGGCCGGCCGCTCGCGGCGGAAGCGGGCGAACGACGCGAGCGGCACAAAGATCGGCAAGGGCAGTTCGCTGGTAGCGACCACCGCCAAACCGAGGCGCGACTGCGCCGGCTCCGCCTGCCCGGTGAGCAGTGAAGACGCCAGCGCCCACGCCATGTGCAGCAGTACTGTCGTCTTGCCTGACCCTGGCCCGCCGATGATCACCAGGCGGTTGCCGAGACCGAGCACCTGGTTGAGGTCAATATCGCTGTCGCGCTCACGCTCATCGGGTTCTGTTTTCTCGCCAGCGTCACCGCGGCTGCGGGGGCGAGGGAGAGACTGCGCTGCCATCTTGTCCTGCGCGTCACCGGGCCGCGGGATCGGTCGGGCACGCAGCGGCACATAGGCCGCCTCCAGCGGCAGGGACACCACCAGCGCGCCCCCCGCACGTTCGATGCCGCGCAGCTCGATGGACTCGGTATAGCTACGCAGCCAGCGCAGATAGCCGTCGACCGGGTAGGCCCTGCCGGCCGTCGGGCCGGCGTCGACCTTGGGTGACTTTTGCGACTGCTCAGGCTGGTGCGACGCGACTCGGATCGAGCCGCTTGCAAGCAGCTTATCCAATTGTTGATTGAACTCATGCTTCAGCTGGTCGGTGTTCGTGTAACGCGTTGGGAAGTGCTCCAGGAGCTTGAGCTTGTCCTCGAACGCCCACAAGCTTGCCATATCAGCCCGGTTGACACTGGCATAGCTGATCTGCACGTCCTTGAAATAGGTGAAGATCAAGGGCCTGCCGGTGGCCTTGAATTGCGCGTGGGCGGTCTCGAATTCTTCGTCGGTGTAGCGACCAACCTTGCTCCCGACCAACGTTACAAAAAGGTCGCATTCGCGAATCGCCTGGTTGTACTCGTCCTGCAACCGAGTCTTCGACATGGCATTGAGGAAGTCTTCCCAGAGCACCACCTCGATGACGACACCCCGCGGACGTAAAGCCTTGTTCTTGCGGCTGATGCAGAGCTCAAACTCCTTCCGCTCCTCGCAGAATTCGGAGGACGAGGCAAGGAAGAGCTTGTTCGTGGTCATCGTGGCGGTTCCTGGAGGCGTTTCGCGGCACAGTATAGCCAAACAGCAGCGAGAAAGAACGACGACTCCGCTCTACTGGCCGAGCCTGGGGCTCTCGCCATCCGTGAAGCGTTTGTCTGCCTACCGTGCAAGCCGCATCCGTGACCCACCAGTGGAGGACAAGTCCATGAGTCAGACGATGGCGCTGGACTGCCGCGTCGCGACGCTCCTCGCAGTGACGGCACGGGGTACGCGGGTGCAATGGCCGCAAGACAGCAGCTTTCGTGATCGACCGCATCGGAACACAGGCCATCACGTACTTGAACCTGGCGCCGTGGTCATGCGCTCGGTTTCGGAATCGGATGGCTTGCAAACACGTGCTCGCGCAAGCCCCAGGTATCGGCGTAGCGCACGTGGTTGATCCAGCCCTGCACGCTGGCATCGAGTTCGCCAAACGAGAGCTTGCCGGCCTGGTAATCGTCCAGGTTGCGAGCCAGCCGACGGGTGAAATTCACCGCGTTACGCCGTTTGAGCAAGCGGCGCGCGGGGTAGACGACGAAACCGAGCCAGGGGATGCCACAGCGCGTCGGCAGCACCTGCGCCTGTGGTTCGTGGATCGTCAGCCGCTCGCGCCCAAGACGGGCAACGATCGCCTCTTTCCACTCGGCAAGCACGGCCTTGCTGTCGCCGAACAGGGCAAAATCGTCCACGTAGCGCAAATAAGCGCCGCAGCCCAGTTCACGCTGGACGAACCAGTCGAAGTCATTGAGAAAGACGTTCGACCAGAACTGCGAGGTCAGATTGCCGATCGGCAAGCCGCGTGGACGGCAGGCGGCGAGCAGGTCGTCGCCCGGAAAATAGACGGGCGTGTACTCAGTCGTGAGCGCGCCGACGCCACTGGCAAGGATGCTGTCGACCAGCCACATTACCTCTTCATCCGCGATCACGCGCGCGAGCTTGGCGCGCAGCAGCGCATGATCCAGCGACGGGAAATGCTGGACGATGTCGGCACGCAGTACGTAGCGATGACGACACGCCAGCTCCTGCAAGCGGTCGACCGCGCGATGCGTCCCCTTGCCGCGACGATTCGCGTAACTGTGCGTGACAAAGCCCGCCTCACAGATCGGCTCGATCACATTGCACAGCGCATGATGGACGACGCGGTCGACAAAGGGCGCGGCGCTGATCTTCCGCCGCTTTGGTTCGTGAATAAAAAAATGACGGTAGGCGCCGGGCCGATAGGTCCGTGTTCGCAACGCGCTCTGCAAGGCGATCAAGCGATCGGCAAGCGCTTGCTCGAAGTCCGCTGCGCTATCTTTGCGGCGCTTGCCGCGTGCGGCCAGACGATAGGCGCGCCAGAGGTTGTCCCAGTCGGTAATCGCTGCGAACAGGGGTTCAATTTGTCGCGCTTCGTGAATTTGGCGCTCTTGCCGCATCTGCTCCGCCTGCCCAATCGAACACTTCGAGGATTATTCCCCCATGCCACCGACCAAAGAACTGGTGATCTTCACCCAAACCTACGACTTGCTGAGCTGGCTGCTTCCTCAGTGCGAACGCTTCCCAAAGAGCCAGCGCTTTGTCATCACGCAGCGTCTGCAGGGCGCAGCGCTGAATTTTCAGGAAGAGGTCTTCGAAGCGAATGCGCGCAGTGGAGCGCAGCGACTGCAGCATCTGCAGGCGGCCGACGCGCAGCTCAACAAACTGCGGCTTTACCTGCGCCTTTCGCGACAGTGGGACTGGCTGAGCAGCGGCCAGTACGAGCACGCCAGCCGCATGGTCGCCGAGATTGGCCGCCTGCTCGGCGGCTGGCTCAAGCAGACCCGTTCGGGCGTGCAGGCCAGGCCCGGCGGCACCACGCGCAGCGACGACTCGGATTCTGGATGAGCATCGTCGGGAGGGGCGGGCCACGGCGGGCGCGATGGCCTGGCCGTGCCCTGGTTTGACTATCTGCCCGGCGCAGGCGATGCCCCTGCTGTCGCCCTGCCTCGCGGCATGCGCACGGACCAGACCTGTCTGGCGCTGTTCTTCTTCCTTCGCCTCGGCGGGCAAAACCACTTGCGCGGATCGGCCCGCATTTCCGGAACGTGGTCGGCGCGGGTGCACCGTTACGCCATCCCGCCTCGCGGCGGAACCAGAAGAAGGGTGAGAAGGACGTGGGAAGAACGCAACACCACCCGGAAACCGATGTTGTTGTTACGGTTGTCGGGATCGTTCCTGTTGCGATAGGCGCAGCGCGCGTTGTTACGAGGGTTGTTCCACGAGCCGCCGCGAACGACCTTTCCAGACTGCCTGGCCGGATGTCGCCACCCGGCCAGTGAATGATAGCGAAAAATAGCGCCGCGGGGGAAGTCTCCCCCGCACCCCCTCCAGAGTCAGCGCACCCGAGCTCCAGAGTCCAGAGGAACAGAGGACAGGGCTACTCAACAGGGGAAGAACGCAACACCACCCGGAAACCGATGCCGTCGAAACGGTTGCCGGGACCGACCCTGAAGCGACAGGCGCAGCGCGCGACGTCACGAGGGAAGCCCCACGAGCCGCCGCGAACGACCCGCATGACATCATTCCCTGCATCAAGCGCCTCACGCTTTCCGTCGTCCGGGTCGTACGGATAGCCGAACTCGGGCTTGAATATGTCGCTTCCCCAGAGGCTACGCGTCCACTCCCACACGTTCCCGGCCATGTCTTCGCAGTCGTAAGGGCTGCGCCCAAGCTGAAAACAACCCGCCGCGCTGGTGCTTCCCACGTCTACCTCGGCGTTGGCGTGATCCGTTGCGAAATCCTCGCCCCAGGGATAAGCGCGCTGCGGAAACGGATTCTCGCAAAGCTCGGACGCGACCAACGCAAAACCCTGCGCGACCGTCGTCATCTGCAATCGCACCGGTAGCTGCTCGCCACCGCGCGCAGCCTTCTCCCATTCCGCCTCCGACGGCAGTGCCACACTCCAGCCCGCGGGAAGCTGGTTCTGCCACCGTTCAGTCAACCATCGACAGAAGGCTTGCGCGTCGTACCAGGATACCTCCGTCACCGGCCGATTCTCGACATTCTGCAAGCTTTCCGCAGAATGTTTCTGATAGCCGCTCTCGGTAACAAACTGCCTGAACTGAGCCACGCTCACCGGCGTCTGCGCAATCCAGTAGTCGCGACCAAGTCCAGCAAGGCGATGCAGCAGGGCGCCGTCGTCACCCGCCTCACCCATCCAGAACGCACCACCCGGTACAAGGCTGAAGCGCATCTCATCCACATCCAGCAGATGCTGGCGTGTCTCGCCAAGGCGCGCCAACAAGTCACCCGCCAGCACCCGCTCGCGCGCCGGCAATACCGTACTGCGCAGCACACACAACTGCCAATCACGCACCCGCCGGCGCTTGCGCTCGTGGCGTTCCTGAAGGCCTGGATCGGCGGCAGCCAGTCCGGTTTCAAACAGCACCTGTCCGGCCAGCAGCGCGCCCCATTGCGCCTCGCTGTCCGGCTCCGGCCCATCGTCCGCCGGCGCCGGATCCTTGGCGCATAGTTCGTCGACGAGTTCCCAGATTGAACTCGGCGTTGCGCGCGAGCGCGCCGCCGCGAGCAGCAGGACCTCGCGCCAGCGGTTGGGGTCGCTCCTACCCAGCCGGCTCAAGCTGTCCGGGTAATCGAAGCGCACCAGGTGACAGGCCGCCAGGTACTCCTGGAAGGAACGGTGCGGAAACTGGTACAAGCCCTCGCCGTGCGAAGTCAGCAGGCCGGCGCGGTCGCGCAGGTATTCCTCCAGTCGCAGCGGGCGCGTGTCGGCGCGTTCCTTGCCGGCGGCCAGCAAAGCCGCAATCAGGTCAGCCTGACGGATATCGGCCGTACCGATCAGCGTCGGCTGATCGAGATGCGCATGGTAGGCGAGCTTGTCCAACTCGCGGCGAATATTCTCGCGGCTGGCGTTCAACCACTCGCTCAGGCTCGGCTCTTCGACGATCGTTGCCCCTGTCGCCTGGTCGCGTCGCAGTTTCAGACCTTCCCACTCATCGAGCAGCATATCGACCGACTGCGCGTAAAGTGCCTCGCGGTTCTCCGGCAGCGAGCCGCCACTCTTGGTCTGCAGGCGCGCCATAAGCGTGAGCAGCAGCGGTCGCCCGGCAAGTTCGGCGAGTTCCTCACGCCGGGTCGCGCGCTTGAGCACTTCGGCACGCGCCTGCGCGTCGGCCTCGGTCAGGCGGAACAGGTCATGCGCCATGTGTGCGTACCAGGTAGCGATGAAACGCTCGATCTGCCCACGCGTGAAAGGCAGCAGCTCGCGCTCGGCGAAGGCATTCAGTTTCCAGTCCTGGCGCTGGTAAGCATAGGTGCGCGTGGTGACCAGGAAGCGGCAAGCGCGACGCATGCCCGCGAACTCCTGCACCGCCTGCTTCACCTGCTCACGCCGGCGCAGCGCGTCGGGCACTTCGTCGAGCCCATCGAGCAGGATCAGCCCACCCTTGCCCAGCAGTTCGGCGTGCAGGTCTTCGGCGTAAGGCTTGAGGTGCTCGGGCAACTGGCTGACGATGAAATTCCACAGCGCGTCGGCGGTCATGCAGCTGCCCGGCGGCGGCAGAGCGGCGGCGAAATCGCGCAGTACCACGCGTACCGGCAGCAGCGCCTGGTGCGACCAGGCTTGCGGCTTGGATTCTTTCTCCGCATTGTCCGGGTCCGGGTCCGGGTCCGGGCGTGCATCTGGCTCCGGCGGAATTGGCGCGCACAGGATTTCGAGGTCCGGCGCACGGCCCAGCATCTCGCCGGCCATGCAAAGCGCCACGAAATTGAGAAAAGTCGTCTTGCCGCTGCCGGGACCACCCATCAGCACCAGACAGCGCTCCTGGTCGAGCGCCTCGAGCGCCGACTGTCGATTAGCGTCGCCGCCTGAACCAGCACCGGCCAACGCATGGTTGCTGCCCGCGGCGGCGCGCAGCAGCCGCGCCGCGTCGGGATCTAGTGAATTCACGTCGCCAACATCGCGCGCTTCGGTCAACAGCGCCGTGTAAACCGACGACAGTTGCACCGGCTTGCCACTATCCGAAGCGAACAGCGGCAACTCGTTGGCACGCAGGCTCACCCAGTCCAGATACGCCTTGCGCAATTCCGCGCTGCTCGCACGCGAAAGCGCAGCAGACTGAAGCGCAGGCCTGACGTCCGCCGCCCCTGCCTCGCCCTGCTGCAACCCAAGTTTGATAACGCCTCTCTCGACCAGTTTGTCGAGTTGCTGGTTGAACTTGTACTTCAGTTCGTCGATATTCTTGTAGACAGTCTGGTAGTGTCCCAGCGCTTTCAGTTTTTCCTCGAATGTCCGCAGGCTCGTCAGATCAGCAAGGTCAATGCTGCGAATACTGGTTTCCGCTGCGTTGAAATAGGTGAAGATCAAAGGCTTTCCGATGGCCTTGAACTGCCCCAGTGCGGTTTCGAATTCTTCGTCGGTGTAGCGACCGACCTTGCTCCCGAACAACATCACGAAGAGATCACATTCGCGAATCGCCTGGTTGTATTCGTCCTGTAGCCGAGTCTTCGACATGGCATCCAGAAAATCCTCCCAGAGGACGACCTCGATGAACACGCCCCGAGCATGCAATTCCTTGTTTTTGCGGCCAATGAAGAGCTCAAACTCCTTCCGCTCCTCGCAGAATTCGGAGGACGAGGCAAGGAAGAGTTTCTTGGTGGTCATCGTGACGGTTCCCTGGAGGCGTGTCGCCGGACAGTATAGCCAAGCGGCCACGAGAAAGAGCGGCAACTCCGCCCGCCCACCCGGCGCTGCCGCTTTTGCCGTCCGGGAAGCACTCCCATACCAAGCACGCTGCATCGCTCCGCCGTGAATCAAGGACAACGGCCATGGCTCGCCACACGCCCACCGGCGGGCGCGGCCAAACCGATCACCAGGATAATCGCCACAAGCTGCGCGCCGGCACCCCGAACGCACGACACGGTGAGCACAGCCACGCAGCGTCGCCAACACGCGAGCAACATGTTCGCCACGACAAACCGACCACGCCAGCAGCACCACTAGCCCCTCGCCCCTCGTGGGAGAGGGGTTGGGGAGAGGGGGAGAAAGCCAATGCCCAAGCACGACTTCGTCAAATCCCTGCGCCAGAACATGACCGACGCCGAAAGTCTCCTCTGGCGCCACCTGCGAGCGCATCGCCTGGGCGGCGTGAAATTCAGGCGCCAGCAAGCGATTGGCCCGTACGTCGTCGATTTCGTGCATTTCGGTGCTCGTGTCGTCGTAGAAGCGGACGGCGGACAGCACAATGAATCGCTGGCCGACGAGAAACGCGATGCCTGGTTGACGGCTCAGGGATTCCGAATAATGCGCTTCTGGAACAACGACATACTGAATGACACTGCGGCGGTTCTGGAGGTGGTGATGGCGGAAGTGGAACGTGGCTCCCCCTCTCCCCCAGCCCCTCCCCCGCAAGGGGGGAGGGGAGCAGGCAGGTGAATGGCCGCACTGCCGACAACGGCGGGCGCGATGGCCTGGCCGTGCCCTGGTTGACTATCTGCCCGGCACAGGCGATGCCCCTGCTGTCGCCCTGCCTCGCGGCACGCGCGCGGACCAGATTGGCGACGCAGTAACCCGACCACGCCGATAGCACCACTAGCCCCTCTCCCCTCGTGGGAGAGGGGTTGGGGAGAGGGGGAGAAAACCAATGCCCAAGCACGACTTCGTCAAATCCCTGCGCCAAAACATGACCGACGCCGAAAGTCTCCTCTGGCGCCACCTGCGAGCGCATCGCCTGGGCGGCGTGAAATTCAGGCGCCAGCAAGCGATTGGCCCGTACGTCGTCGATTTCGTGCATTTCGGTGCTCGTGTCGTCGTAGAAGCGGACGGCGGACAGCACAATGAATCACTGGCCGACGAGAAACGCGATGCCTGGTTGACGGCTCAGGGATTCCGAATAATGCGCTTCTGGAACAACGACATACTGAATGACACTGCGGCGGTTCTGGAGGCGGTGATGGCGGAAGTTGAACGTGCTTCCCCCTCTCCCCCAACCCCTCCCCCACAAGGGGGGAGGGGAGCAGGCGGGTAAATGGCCGCACTGCCGACAACGGCGGGCACAATGGCCTGGCCGTGCCCTGGTTTGACTATCTGCCCGGCGCAGGCGATGCCCCTGCTGTCGCCCTGCCTCGCGGCATGCGCACGGACCAGATTGGCAGCAGTAAACCGACCACGCCGGAAGCACCACTAGCCCCTCTCCCCTCGTGGGAGAGGGGTTGGGGAGAGGGGGACAAAACCAATGCCCAAGCACGAATTCTGAAATACCGAGCTGTGCGCCTCGTCGATGATGATCAGATCGAAATGGCCGGCGCCGAAGCGACGCTGGCCGCCCGCCGTTCCCGTACTTCCCCCTTCACGCCCTCCGCGCCCACTGCGCTCCACCGCAATCTCGTCGATCAGCCCCATCATCGTCGGATAGGTCGAGACGAAGACGCGCCCGTCGGCGTACCTGTCGGTGACCAGATTCACCGGCGACGCGTCGGGCAGGTGATGCTTGAAGGCGTTGACCGCCTGCCTGACCAGCGCCACGCGGTCGGCGAGAAAGAGCACGCGCTTGACCCAGTTGCTGCGCATCAGCAGGTCGCAGAGGGCGATCACCGTGCGCGTCTTGCCGGCGCCGGTGGCCATCACCAGCAGCGCCTTGCGCTCGTGGTCGCGCTCGAAGCTTTCGGCGACGCGGCGGATGCTGCGCTTATGGTAAAAGGCGCCCGGCGATCGCCTCGTCGATTGCCGCCGCAGCCAGTGGCTTGCGCAGGCTGCGGCGCTGCATCAGCCACGCCAGCTCGTCCTTCTTGCCGAAGCCCTGCACCGCGCGCGGCGGGTCGTTGCTGTCGTCCCACAGCCAGTGCTCGTAGCCGTTCGAGTAATAGATCAGCGGCCGCTGGCCGAACTGCCGTTCCAGGCAGTCGGCGTAGGGCCGCGCCTGCTGCTGGCCGACGCGCGCATCGCGACGCGTACGCTTGGCTTCGACAACCGCCAGCGGCTTGCCGTCGTCGCCCCACAGCACGTAATCGACGAAGCCCCTGCCCTCACTGCTGGGCATGCCGCCGACCTCGAACTCGCGCGACGCGGGCCGGCCCGGCTGCGGATCGAGCAGCCAGCCGGCTTCCTTGAGCAGCAGGTCGATGAAAAAGTGGCGCGTTTCGTCTTCCGAATAGTCGTGCGTATCGGCCTCGGCCGCTGCCGCCCGTCTGGCGGCGGCGACTTCGGCACGCAGCCGCGTCAGCTCGTCGTCGAGCGCGGCCTTGTCGGCGTGCACCTGCGCGAGCGCCTCGTCGCGCTCGCGCAACTCGGCTTCGAGCCGCTGCAGGGCTGCGGCGCTTTGCGCTGGAGCCGGCGCCGGCATGGCTGAGGAGTTCGGCAGCGCGGCGGCGTCGAAAGCCAGCCCCGGCGCCAGCCGCGCCACGCGGCCATAAGTGCGTGCCAGCCAGAAAGCGACATGGAACAGCTCGCGCACGGCGACCAGCGCATCTTCGCTCGGCATCGCGCGCGGGCCATGGACGGCGCGGTTGCCGAGAGCCACGATCACCCGCGCCTTGCTGAATACCGCCTCGCCGGCCGCCTGCTTGAAACTCGGCTCGTGGATCAGCGCCGAGATCCGGTTCTGGTACGGCAGCTTGAGGGCGGGGTCGTGCTTGTAGGCCCAGGCCAGCGCCAGTTCGAGCGAGCGGCGGGCGTAGAAACAGGCGCTGCGCGGGTCGGCGTGCGCCGCCGCTTCGGCGCGTGTGGCGGCGTCGAACACCGCCGGCCATTCGCGATCAAGGAAGGAGAACGGGCTCACGGCGGCTTCACCCCGTTCGTTTCAGGCCGCGGCTGGCGGCAACTCGGCGTTCAACAATTCGACGTAGCGCCGGTAGCTGAACACCCGTCCGCGCTGGCGTTGCGTCAGCTCGGTGACGATGCCGAGCGCGCTCAAGTGAGCAAGCGATTTGTTCACCGTCGCTGCCGTCAGCCCGGCGGTCCTGACCAGCGCCGCTGCTGTGCTCAGTGGCTGGCGCTGCAACGCCTGATGCACTGCCAGCGCGGAGGCCGCTGCACGGCCAAGCGTCGCGATGCGGTCGCGGTCCGCGTTCACCAGCGCCAGCAGCGCATGCGCCGTCACCACCGCCTGCGTCGCACTCGCCTGCACGCCCTCGGCGAAGAAATCGAGCCAGCGCTCCCAGTCACCGCGCAGGCGCACCTCGTTCAACAGCTCGTAATACAGCGAGCGATGTGTCTTGAAGAACAGGCTGGGGTAGAGCAGCGGCTCGCGCAAGACGCCATCGGCGACCAGTTGCAAGACGATCAGCAGCCGCCCGATGCGGCCGTTTCCGTCGAGAAAGGGGTGGATGGTCTCGAACTGCACGTGCGCCAGCGCCGCCTTGAGCAGTGGCGAAGTCGCCTCCGGCTGGTCGTTGAGAAAACGCTCGAAAGCAGCGAGACACGCCGGCAGCTCGCCTGCCGGCGGCGGCACGAAGGCCGCATTGCCAGGCCGCGTGCCGCCGATCCACACCGCCGAGCTACGGAACTCGCCGGGAGCCTTGCCGCGCCCGCGCGGATGGTCGAGCAGCACCGCGTGCACTTCGCAAAGCAGGCGGCCGCACAGTGGCAAGCCGCCGCGCAGCAAGGCCAGCCCGCGCTCCAGCGCCGCAACGTAGCGACTGACCTCATGCGCATCGTCGAGCGGCACGCCGGGCTGCTCGTCGATCTCGAAAAGCAGCAGGTCGGCGAGCGACGACTGCGTACCCTCGATCTGCGAGGAGAGCACGGCTTCCTTGCGTACAAAGCTGTAGAGCAACAGAGCGGCGTTGGGCAGCAGCGCAGTAATCGCATCGAGCCGCCCGAGCGCCACCAGCGCGTCGTCGAAGCGCCGCCGCAACGCCGGCGTCCACGCCAGCGGCGGCTGCGGCGGCAGCGCTGCCGGGACGAAGGACTGGTAGGGCTCGTCGGCCGTCGAAACGGTGACGTACTGGCCGGGCGGCGGTCGGTGCATTACTGTGAAAGTCGCCTACGCGACTCACGAATCGCCCTTCTCCCCCTGCGGGAAAAGGGTCTGGGGAAGAGGGGGGCAGTCATGACTTTCATGATCCGGTGTATCTCGACTGTCATGACCGTTTGCGCGAACCTGAAATAAGCGTTGCCGTTATTTTAGGATGTGGGGGGAAAATAAAACAGGGCGATTTCTGCTTGCGGCTTACAGATCTACAGCTCGCCGCGAAAAGCGCGGTGCTGGAGGGAGGCGAAGAGAGCGTCGATTGCGACGCGTACCCGTAACGACCGTCGCCTTGACGCCGTGCACTTCGACCACCCGCGCCAGCATCGCAAGCTCGAGGCGGCACGCTCCTCCATGGAAGCCGGCGCCGGACAGTCGAATGATGAGGTTGAGGCCGAGCTTGCTGCACGGCGAGCCAGCGTGACCAGCCAGAAGTAAAAGTCAGCTGGATGACAGAGGCGTAACAGGACCGCGCCGACGTGTGGAACTACATCGCGAAGGAAAACCCGCGAGCGGCCGTGCAAATCGACCAGTTGTTCAGCGACGCGGCCGCCAGGCTGGCCGAATATCCACATCTGGGCCGGCCGGACAGAATTTCCGGCACCCGCGAGCCGATCCCTCACGACAGCTATCGCCTTGGGTACGAGGTCGCCGGCGAGACCTTCTGGAGCCTCGCGCTGGTCCATACCTCCAGGCGGTGGCCGCCTGAGCGCAAGTGAGGAAATCGGGGTCGTATTTTCGCCTGGCCGAAGGGCGCCACACCACCCAGGCCGATCAAAGTGGCATCTCTCACGCCGTCAATCAACGCCAGAATCGCCCGCCAGGCAGCTTCGCCCAGGCCTTCTGTCACTGCACTGACTTCTGGACCCGGCAGCTCAGTTGAGCTTGGCACCGGCATCAGCAGAAGCATTGTTCTTCCCCGCCGCTGCGTCGGCCTTGTCTGCCTTCCTGGCTTTCTCGGCTTTCTCGGCTTGCTCGGCTTTCTCGGCTTTCTCGGCTTTGCCTGACGTGCCGCCTTGGTCGGCTGCCTGGCTGGTCGGCTCGCTGCCGGGCGACTGATCGCCAGCACTGGTGGCGCCGCCGACCCTCAGGCGGTCCTTGACGGCGTTGAAGTTGCGCAGGGCCTACAAGTGCAGGTAGATCAGCTCCAGTTCATCGCTGACCGCCAAGGCGTGCAACTTTTCCGCCGGCAAGGCCTTCAGACGCTTGCGGTCAACCGCCAGGAAGCCGCTCAGCGCGAGCTTCTCGCCGCTGGGCAGCGTGAACCGTGCCTGCATCGGCTCCAGCAAGCTTCGACCGAGCACGTGCCGTGCCGAGCATTGGAGACCGGAACGGCAGTTTCGTAGATGAGCAACTGGGTGGCATGCAAGAGATCCCCTTATTGAATGATCGTGAATTGGAAAGCAGGCGCAACGGACGGAGGTTCGGACGGCTACTGAGCTGCCGCGCAACATCGACCGGAAGGCGCACAGCTTTTGCCTGTTCTCGCATTTTCGTATCGTGGTCCGGCATTCTTCTATCGGGTGCTGGCCACCACCGCTGCCCACACGCTTGCGCCTCAGCAAATGCTGCAGCCGTCGATTGCCGGCACCGGGGACCCGAAAATAGAGCTTTCCTGCCGGCTCGCCAATGACCGAACGCTCAGAGCTCGGGCCGCCCGCATCGCGGCGACGCGGCCACCACGCAGCGTCGGTTTTGCTGGCTCGCTGGAACAGCCGGCGAGCGAAGGCGCTCTTTACGGTACACTTTGCAGCTCGCGCAAATTGCCCGAAACAACCCCAGAAGATAGCCGATTTCGATGAGCAAACAAGACCTGTCCGCGCACACCCCGATGATGCAGCAGTACCTGCGCATCAAGGCGCAGCATCCCGGCTTGCTGATGTTCTACCGCATGGGCGACTTCTACGAGTTGTTCTTCGACGACGCGGAAAAGGCGGCGCGCTTGCTGGACATCACGCTGACGACGCGCGGACAGTCGGCCGGGCAGCCGATCCGCATGGCGGGAGTGCCGTATCACGCGGTCGAGCAGTATTTGGCGAAGCTGGTGCGGCTGGGCGAATCGGTGGTGATCTGCGAGCAGATCGGCGACCCGGCGACGAGCAAGGGCCCGGTCGAACGTGCGGTGGCGCGCATCGTCACCCCGGGAACGCTGACCGACGCGGCGCTACTCGATGAGAAGCGCGACACGCTACTGCTCGCGGTGTCGATGACGCGGCAGCTCGCCGGGCTGGCGTGGATCAATCTGGCGAGTGGCGAGTTCCGCGTCTGCGAAGTCGCGCCGCCGAAGCTGGCTGCTACCCTGGAGCGCATTCGCCCGGCCGAGATCGTCGTCCCCGAGAGCCTGACAACAGACTTCACGGCCGACGCGGCGCTCACCCGTCGGCCGGACTGGCACTTCGACGTCGAGGCGGCGGGCCGCGAGCTGCGCACCCATTTCGGCACCACGTCGCTGGCCGGCTTCGGCACCGACGGCCTGCGGCCGGCGATTGCCGCTGCCGGCGCGCTGCTGCGCTACGCGCAGGCGACGCAGGCGCGCGCCCTGCCGCACCTGCAAGCCCTGATCGTCGAACGGGACGCGACTTATCTGGGCCTGGACACCGCCACCCGGCGCAACCTGGAACTGACCGAAACCCTGCGCGGCCAGCCGGCGCCGACGCTGTGCAGCCTGCTCGACAACTGCAGCAGCGCCATGGGCTCGCGGCTGCTGCGGCATGCGCTGCACCACCCCTTGCGCGATCCGGCGATCCCGACCGCCCGACACGCGGCAGTCGCCATGCTGCTCGACGACGAGGAGTCCACGCTGCGTGCGCTGCGCCAGAGTTTGCGCGGCGTTGCCGACATCGAACGCATCGCCGGGCGCATCGCGCTGTACAGCGCACGGCCGCGCGACCTGTCGAGTCTGCGCGACAGCCTTCAGCAACTTGAAGCCCTGCGCGCTCCGCTGCGTGACAGCGCGGCGCCGCTGCTCGCCGAGCTGCATGCACAGCTGGCGACGCCGCTGGCCGCGCTCGAACTGCTGCAGCGGGCGATCCTGCCCGAACCGGCGAGCCTGCTCCGCGACGGCGGCGTCATCGCCAGCGGCTTCGACGCCGAGCTTGACGAGCTGCGCGCGCTCAACGACAACTGCGGCACTTTCCTGCTCGCACTCGAAGCGCGCGAACGCGAGCGTACGGGTATCGCCAACCTCAAGGTCGAGTACAACCGCGTGCATGGCTTCTTCATCGAAGTGAGCAACGCGCAGGCCACCAAGGTGCCCGACGATTACCGGCGCCGGCAGACGCTGAAGAACGCCGAACGCTATCTGACGCCCGAGCTGAAGGCTTTCGAGGACAAGGCGCTGTCGGCCAAGGATCGTTCGCTGGCGCGCGAAAAGCTGCTCTACGACGCCGTTCTGGCCGAGCTGCAATGCGAGCTGCCGCGCCTGCAGCAGATCGCCCAGGCGGTCGCTTACCTTGATCTGCTGGCCGCTTTCGCCGACAGCGCGCAGCGGCACAACTACTGCCGGCCGCTGTTTTCGTCCGAGCCGGGCTTGTCGATCGAGGGCGGCCGCCACCCGGTCGTCGAAGACCAGCTCCCCGGTGGCGCCAGCTTCATCGCCAATGACACGCGTCTCGGCGACGGGCGCCGGCTGCTGCTGATCACGGGCCCGAACATGGGCGGCAAGTCGACCTATATGCGGCAGACGGCGCTGATCGCCCTGCTCGCCCACGTCGGCAGCTATGTGCCCGCCAGCAGCGCCGTTCTCGGGCCGCTCGACCAGATCTTCACGCGCATCGGTGCGGCCGACGACCTGGCCGCCGGCCGCTCGACGTTCATGGTCGAAATGACCGAGTCGGCGGCGATTCTGCATCACGCGACAGAGCGCAGCCTGGTGCTGATGGACGAAGTCGGGCGTGGCACTTCGACCTTCGACGGCATGGCGCTGGCTTTTGCGATCTGCCGCCACCTGCTCGAGAAGAACCGCTGCCTGACGCTGTTCGCCACGCACTACTTCGAGCTGACGCTGCTCGCCAACGAATACGGCGACCTGGCGAATGTCCATCTCGGCGCCGTCGAACATGGCGAACGCATCGTCTTCCTGCACGCGGTCGAGGAAGGCCCGGCCAGCCAGAGCTACGGCATCCAGGTCGCGGCGCTGGCCGGCATTCCGTCGCCGGTGCTGAGAGCGGCGCGGCGGCAGTTGCGCGAGTTCGAGCAACGCGCGTCGATCAACCCCCTGCAACCTGATCTCTTCGCGAGCGCACTGGCCAACGCCGCCGACGCCAGCGAGCCGGCCATCGACCCGGCGCTCGAACGGCTACGCAGCGTCGATCCCGATCAATTGACTCCGCGCGAAGCCCTCGACGCGCTCTACGAACTGAAAGCGCTGCTCCAATGAAAACGATTACGGCCACGACCGGGGTTCTGCTGGGCACTCTCGGCCTGCTGCTGGCAAGCGGCTTGCATGCCGAGACCTGGCGTTTCGCGGTCATCGGCGACGTCCCCTACAACAGCTACGAAGAACGTCAGCTACCCGTAATGCTCGACGACATCGCCGCCGAACACCCGCAGTTCATTGTTCACGCCGGCGACTTCAAGGCCAGCCGGATGCCCTGCAGCGATGCGCTTTTCCGGGACCGCCGGGCACTCTTCGACGCTTCGCGCGTGCCGCTGATCTACGTCCCCGGCGACAACGAATGGACCGACTGCCACCTGATGACTGCCGGTGACTTCGATCCCCTGGAGCGCTTGCAGAAACTGCGCGAGCTGTTCTTCGCCACGCCGCGCTCGCTCGGCCAGCAGGCGCTGGCGGTCGAACAACAGCCTGGCGCCTATCCGGAGCAGCTGCGCTGGCGCCTCGGGCCGGTGCTCTTCGTATCGCTCAACGTGCCGGGGTCGAACAACAATTTCGGCCATCGGAAAACCCCCAGCCCGGAGTATCTCGCTCGCCACCCGGCGGTCATCGAATGGCTGGAACAGGGCTTTGCCGCCGCCAGGCGCGAGAAGGCCGCCGGCCTGGTAATCGTCATGCAGGCCAACCCCGGCTTCAAGCACGCGGTCGCCGGCCTGACGCATAGCGGCTACCGCCAGTTGCTCGAAACCCTGCGTCGCGAAACCCTCGCCTTTCCCGGCCAGGTGCTGCTCATTCACGGCGACACGCACTGGCAGCGGATCGACAAGCCACTGCGCGACACGAGCGGCACAAGCAACCATTCCGGGGATGCCGACAATCAGCCAATCGCCAACTTCACTCGCCTGGAGACTTTTGGCTACCCGCTGCTCGGCTGGGTCAAGGTCATCGTCGATAGCGAGAACCCGCAACTTTTCCGCTTCGAGGTGCATGCGCACCGCGCTCACTGAACCTGCCACCGGGCAGAGTGCGGCAGAACTCGGTAAAAGCACGCACAAGTGCATCGACAGGCATGCCGCCAGGCCCTAGACTTGCGCAGACATTCAAGCGGAGCGGATGATGAAGCTGATCTCTTTTCTGGGCAGAGTATGGGCAGCCGTCCTCATTGGACTGGCGTCGTTCAGCGCCAATGCCGCTGAAATCGTCGTCGGCCAGGTAGCCCCGTTCAGCGGCCCGCTGGCGCCGACCGGGACATCCATGCGCGCCGGCGCCCAGCTGTACTTCGACGCCGTAAACGCTAGCGGAGGAATTCACGGCGCCCAGCTCCGCCTGGTCTCCAAAGACGACGGCTACATAACCGCGGAGACCATTCGCCTGGCGCGCGAAATGCTGAAGGAAGAGCGGCCAGTGGCGTTCTTCGGCTTCGTCGGCACCGGCAACGTCGAAGCCATTCTCGAAAACGGTTTGCTCAGCGAAGCGGGCATTCCGCTAATCGCCGTGCGCACCGGCGCGGCATCGATCGTTCAGCGCAACGACCCGCTGCTGTTCATGACCCGCGCCACCTATGCGGCAGAAGTGAACAAGATCGTCGGTCAGTACGCCACCACCGGCTACAGCAGCTTTGCCATCCTCTACCAGGACGACGCCTTCGGACGCGACGTGCTGGGCAGCGCCGAGCGGGCAATCAAGGAAGCCGGCGGCTCGCTGGTGGCCACCGGCTCGTACGTGAAAAACACCACCGATGTCGGCGCGGCGGTGAAAACGATTGCCGCCGCCAAACCGCAAGCGGTGATCATGATCGCCAACACCGCGGCCAGTTCCGAGTTCCTGAAACAGTCACGCGAATACGGCAACTTCGCGCAGTACGTCGCGCTCTCGGTCACCGACGCCGCACAGGTCGTCAAGCGAATCGGCGCCGACAAGGCCGCCGGACTGGTCCTCACCCAGGTGGTCCCGGATCCGGACAGCCCGACGTTTCCCTTGATCAAGGAGATCCAGAACAATTTCGCGAAGTTCAAACCGCAGGACGTGACGGTCAATCACACCCTCGTCGAAGGCTATCTGGGCGCCAAGGTGCTCGTCGAAGCCCTGCGCCGTGCCGGCCCAAACCCCAGCCGCCAGAAAGTTCGCGAAGCCCTCGAAACCATGAAAAGCTATGACGCAGGCGAAGTGTTCATCAGTTTTTCCGCCAACCGCCATACCGGCTCGCGCTACGTCGATATCACCATTGTCAATCAGGCCGGCAAGCTGCTGCACTAAAAGCAGGCGCGCAAGGATGCGCTGCGCGGCGCCTACGCAAGGACGCCGCGCCAGGCTTCGAGCAGCAGCCGCACGACGCCGCTGACGAGCAGCGCGACGAGCACCGACAGGCCCATCGAGAAGCACGCCTGACGTCAGCCGATGCTCCTCAGCATCACCGCAAAGGTCGACACGCAGGGAATGTAGAAGGTGAGAAATACCAGGAATGTGGCGATCTGCAGCCAGTCGAGCAGCGGCACGATGTCCATTGTCCCCAGCGCCTGGTAGACCATCAGCAAGGACAGTTCCTTGCGCAGAACGCCAAACAGGATCGGCACGCCGAGGAGCGCCGGTAATCCGAGCCACCAGCTGGTGATCGGCAAGAGCAGGACATTGATCACCCGGTCGGCACCAAAATGGGTGAGCAGAGCCAGCAGCACGCTACCGGCGACCAGCAAGGGCGTGACGATGGTCACGATGTCGCTGGTGCGCTGCCAGGTGGTCGCCAGCACCGCGCGCCAGCAGGGCAGCGCAGAGGGCGGAATCTGCTGGATCATGCCCACGGCCACTTCCTTGTAACGGCTGGCGAGCAGCCGCCCAAGCAGCGCCAGGACGAGCTGCTACGCAGCCACCAGCGAGCGCGCTGCCGGCCTCGAATCCGTGCTGCACGACGTGCAGCTCGATCCGCCCGGCGTCTTCAGCCTCGCCGACCTGGCGCACTATCGCATCGCCGTGCTGAAACCGGACGATGCGATCCAGTGCGTATCGTTTCATACCCCTTCCTGCCGAAGCTGCATCTCACCCGCGGTCAGTTGATTGATAGCGAGGCCGCCTGGTACCCGGAAACCCGGACCTGGGCGCAGGCCGGGTTCGATCAACGCCCAGTTGCCCGGGGGATCGTCTGGGGCTCAAGGCGTGACGACTCGGCGCGCTGCCTGATGCTGTTCCAGCGCTGTCGCGCTTCCACCGGTCACCGATCCAACGCGTGCTGCATGAGACGGCACTGCCAAGTCCGCCGCAACGGGAACAATTCGTCGACCTGGCGCGGCTCCTTGGCATACACCTGATCTGAAGCCGTCGTCGGTCGGAGTGCGCCAATGGACGGTTCGGCTGGACGCCGGTTTGACGCTGCCCGTGATGACATCTACCGTGAACGCGTATCGAGCCCTACTCTATCTTCCTTCGTTGCAGTTCGTACTTGCGGACGGCACGGCTGACGGTCATGTAGTGAACCGCGAAATGCCGGGCGATTTCCGCCATCGTATAGGCACCAGCCCGGTAGGCCTCAGCCATCGCGACATCACGCTCGGGGTGGCGCATCGCGTACTCATCGAGCGACAAAGCCAGTGATCGCCTGTGAGCCTTCGAAGCCTCGCGTCGATTCGGAGCAAACTGCCGCAGCGAGCGCGAGGTGGTGCACAAAAAGAGTGGCAAGCGTACGCTCGAAACCGCTCTCGGAGTCACCAGTCGCCCTCCAGAACAGACCAGCCCGCAGCGACTCCTCGCCATCAATCGCGGCCATTGGTCGATTGAGAACCGCTGTCACTACGTCATCGACTGGAATTACGACGAGGACCGCAGCCCTATTCGCACCGGTCACGGCCCCGAGAATATGTCACGCCTGCGCCGCTTCGCCGTCGGCATCCTCCATCACTTCGCCGATGGCAAAACCAGTCTTGCCGAGAAAATGCACCGCCTCAAGCGCAACATCCGCTTGGTCTTCGACTATCTGCGCATGACCAAGAACTCTACCGGCCATGTCTCGTCTTGATCCGAGTGGGAGAACAAATTTACCGTGTGAGCCCGGCCGTTGCCGGACCCCGACCGTTGCCTTGACCCCGGCCGTTGTGCTCGTGTGACCCCGCCCGCGCGCGGGAGTGCGTGCTCGGGAGTGTGGATGTGCAACTCGCGGTGCTAGACTGTGAGGCGTTCATTTCTGGAGGTCGCGGCCATGGCTGGTACGATGCAGTTGACGGCAATCATCGAGCGTGAGGGGGGCGAGTACGTTTCAGTCTGCCCCGAACTGGACATCGCCAGTCAAGGGCCCACAATCGAAAAGGCACGTGACAATCTGCAGGAGGCGGTCGAGCTGTTCTTCGAGACGGCCGATCCATCCGAGATCGCCACCCGCCTCCATGACGAGGTGTTCGTCACCCGGCTTGAGGTCGCGGTTGGTTAGGCTTCGAGTTTTCTCGGGAAGGGAGTTGTGTCGGCTGCTCGGCGACCACGGTTTCGAAGTGGTCAGGCAGCGTGGCAGCCACGCGGTCATGCAGAAGCGTACGGCAGGCACCACCGTAACCGTCCCGGTCCCGCTGCACGACGAAATTCGCATCGGGACACTTCAATCCATCATCCGCCAGTCAGGCCTGCCCAAGTCCATATTCGAGCAAGGTTGAGCGTTCAGGCTTGAAGAGAAAGTGATTTGTCCCCGTTTCTGCAGCGCCGAAAGGAAACGAGGCAAGCCGTCGAACTATTGCGGGGGTGGCCGGCACCATGAATCGGTCAAGAAACGGGGTCTGTCCGTTATTGTTTGTTGGAATGCTAGACCTGACCCCGGCTCTTGCTTATGACCCCGGCTCTTGCTTAGACCTGACCCCGGCTCTTGACCCAGGCAAGCGGCTAGGAGAAATTGCTGACGACACTCGGCCGCCAGCGCAACTCAGTCGTCGTCGTCGAAGTCACCGTCGTGGGTGTGACCATGGCTGATTTCTTCGGCAGTGGCCGGGCGAATATTGGTCACCGTACAGGTAAACACCAGCGCCATTCCCGCCAAGGGGTGGTTGCCGTCGAGAACGACCTTGTCGTCGGCCATTTCAGTCACCCGATAGATCAGCACATCCTCGTCGTCGTCCTCGTCTTCGGCGCCCTCGGGGACTCCTTCAAACTGCATGCCAACCTGCAACTCCTCCGGAAACTGCGCGCGTGGCTCGACCTGAACGAGCGCCGCGTCGTACTCACCGAAGGCCTCGTCCGGCTGCATCTTGACGACCACCGACTCGCCAACCTTCTTGTCCTGCACCGCTTCTTCGATCAGGGGAAAAATGTCGTCGTAGCCCCCGTGCAGATAGACCAGCGGCTCCTGACCCGCATCGACCAGCTCGCCCTCGAAATCGACGACGCTGTAGTCAAGGGTGACCACGGTATTCTTTGCAACTTGCATGTTCATGAATTGAGTTCCTTCACCACGCGCAACATTTCGAGCGCGTGGCCTTTGGCGGTCACCCCGTAAAGCACGAGACGAAGAACGCCTTGTTTGTCGATGACGAAAGTCGAGCGGACGATACCGTACTTCCTGGCACCGTTCACTTCTTTCGCCTGCCAGACACCGTAGCGCTTGCACGCGACCCCTTCGCTATCGGACAGGAGAGAGACCGAAATTCCGTGTTTGTCTCTGAATTCGGCGTGCCTGATGCAGTCATCGCGGCTAATGCCGATGATCGTGCAATCGTGGCGCGCGAACTGATCCTCATGATCCGAAAAATCGGTCGCCTGCAAGGTGCAGCACGGCGTGTCATCTCTCGGGTAGAAAAAGAGAATGACATTACTCTTGCCCTGAAACTGGGCAATATCGATAAGCTCCATGTCCGCATCGGGAAGGACGAACATCGGCGCTGCCTGTCCTGCTTTCAGCATGGTGACCCCTCATAGACCCTTGCCGCCCGTACGCGAGCAAACGCGAGACGCTGATTCTAACCAAGCTTCCGGCAACTGACCACAAGAAAGCAGTGCCCGGATCACGCTACAATGAACTCCCGACGAAGATGCTCGCTGACTCCATACCCGCCAGGCACGCCTCAGACATCTTCCCTTATCCCAGCGATCCCAGCGGCGCGCGGAGCTGAAGGATACCCGCCATCTTCATGCGCAGCAAACCCGGAGAGCGACACATGACTTCCTATCGACCTTTGCTGCACGCCGCCCCCCTACTACTCCTGCTCTTCGCCACGCCGGCAGCAGCAGAGAGTGACGAGGCCACGCTGACCACCATCGAGCTTTCCGCCGAGGCCGCACGACCGGCAGCCAATGATCTGGCGCGCGCCTCGGTTTTTGCCGAGGCCAGCGGCGCAACGCCGAGCGAACTGGCGAATCGGGTCAATAGCCAGATCAGCGACGCCCTGAAGACCGCCAAGACCTACGCCAACGTCAAGACGCAAAGTGGCGCCACCCACAGCTATCCGATTTATGCCAAAGACAACAAGATCGAAGGCTGGCGAATGCGCTCCGAACTGACTCTGGAGTCGCGCGACAGCGCGGCTCTGTCAGAACTTCTCGGCAAACTCCAGACCTCGCTGGGCGTCGCCAACCTGATGATGCTGCCGAGCCCCGAAACCAGGGAGCAGGCCGAAAGCAAGGCCATCATCGACGCCATCGCCGCCTTCAAAGTACGCGCCAAAACAGTCGCCGACGCCCTGGGCACGAGCTACCGGATCAAGCTGCTGTCGATCAACAGCAGCGGTCGGCCAGCCGGCCCGCCGATGATGCGTGCGGCGGCCATGGCCTCGGCCGATGCCGCAGCGATGCCGATCGAGGCCGGCGAGACGCAGATCCGGGCGACAATTTCAGGCCAGATCGTACTCACCGAATAGTCGGAACGGGGTGCTTGACTGGTTTTCGCGGAACAGCCGTCGCGGCGACGGCAAGCTTGCCAGCCTTCGGCGTGACGGCTGGCGGGGCCCGAGGACGATCAGGAATCTGCACGAAAACTTCGTCCTGCTTGACCATCCCTAGTTCGAAGCGGGCACGCTCTTCGATCGCGTCGTAACCCTGCTTCAGGTCGCGCGCTTCGGCGTCGAGGCCGGCGTTGCGCATCTCGAGGCTCTGATTGATTTCCTTCTGTTGCTGCAACTGCCGGCCGACATCCCATACCCGCAGCCAGCCACCCTTGCCGATCCACAGGGGCGCCTGCAGCAAGGCAATGACGACCACCAAGCCGATAGCGAGCCAACGCACGGTGCGGGACTTCTATGCGCCGACAGGTCAGGACAGATTGTAGAAAGCGTCGCGGCCCGGGTAACCCGCCGTGTCGCCAAGATCCTCCTCGATACGCAGCAGCTGGTTGTATTTGGCGATGCGGTCGGAGCGTGACAGCGAACCGGTCTTGATCTGCAGCGCGTTCATGCCGACGGCGATGTCGGCAATGGTGCTGTCCTCGGTCTCGCCCGAACGATGTGAAATGACTGCCGTATAGCCAGCACGCTTGGCCATTTCGATGGCCGCGAAGGTCTCCGAGAGGGTGCCGATCTGATTGATCTTGATCAGGATCGAGTTGCCGATTCCCTGCTTGATGCCTTCCTTGAAAATCCGCGTATTGGTGACGAAGACATCGTCGCCAACGATCTGTACGTTCTTGCCAAGCCGACCGGTGAGCACTTTCCAGCCGTCCCAGTCGTTTTCGGCCATCCCGTCCTCGATCGAAACAATCGGAAAACGGTCGGCGAGATTGGCCAGATAATCGGTCAGTTCGTGCGCGCTCAACTGCAGGTTCTCACCTTTCAGATGATAGCGCCCCTCCCTGTAAAACTCGGACGCCGCGCAGTCGAGACCGATCAGGACGTCTGCGCCGGGAGCATAACCGGCATTCTCGATCGCCGTAACAATCAGTTCCAGCGCTTCCGCGTGGCTGCCAAGATTGGGAGCAAAGCCACCTTCGTCGCCGACAGCGGTCGAGAAGCCTTTCTTGTGCAGCAATTTCTTCAAGGCGTGAAAAACCTCGGCACCGCAGCGCAGCGCTTCGCGAAACGAAGTCTGGCTGACCGGCAAAATCATGAATTCCTGGAAATCGAGGCTGTTGTTGGCGTGTTCGCCACCATTGATGATGTTCATCATCGGCACCGGCATCTGCATCGGCCCGGAACCGCCAAAGTAGCGGTAGAGCGGCAAGCCCGATTCCTCGGCCGCGGCTTTGGCGACGGCCATCGACACCGCGAGCATGGCGTTGGCGCCGAGACGCGCCTTGTTGTCGGTGCCATCGAGATGAATCAGCGTCTGATCGATGAACGCCTGTTCCTGGGCGTCAAGGCCGATGATGGCCTCGGAAATCTCGGTATTCACGTTTTCGACGGCTTGTAGCACGCCTTTGCCCAGATAGCGCGCGGCATCGCCGTCACGCAATTCGATGGCTTCACGCGACCCGGTCGAAGCGCCCGAAGGCACTGCGGCCCGGCCCATGACGCCGGATTCGAGAAGGACATCACATTCGACAGTAGGGTTGCCGCGCGAGTCGAGAACCTCGCGGGCGACAACATCAACGACAGAGCTCATGATCTTTCCCTTGTTTGCAAAAATACTAGATTGGTAATCCCTCGACGACCAGGATATTCATTTCTGCCGCATTTTTGCGTGCGGCGCGCGCGGCCTGGTACTCGGCAGAATGATAGAACTTCCTGGCCTGTTCGAGGGAATCGAACTCGACGACAGTCGCCTTCAAAAACCTCCAGACGCCCGCCGCGTGCACGATAACGACCGCCGTATAGCGCAATCGCCGCTTGCGCCAGACTCTGGTACGTCGCGTAGGCCAGCGGGTCGCTGATCTTCGCTTCGGCCAACAGATAGGCCGCCATTAGCGCAACTCCTCGAAGCCGGCCGCCTTGACCAGACGGTCGAGCGCCACCAGCGTCGTCAGCAGGCTCTCCATGCGCGCCAGCGGCCAGCTGTTCGGCCCGTCGGAGAACGCCTTTTCGGGACAGGGATGCGTTTCCATGAACAGCCCGGCAACCCCCACCGCCACCGCCGCCCGCGCCAGCACCGGGACGAACTCGCGCTGACCGCCAGAGACGCTCCCCTGACCACCCGGCAACTGCACGGAATGGGTGGCATCGAAGACGACCGGGCAAGTGGTCTCGCGCATGATGGCCAAACTGCGCATATCCGAGACCAGATTGTTGTAGCCGAAAGATGCGCCGCGCTCGCAAACCATGATGGTATCGGCGCCAAGCGCAGCATCGCGGGCTTTGGCGACCACATTGCGCATGTCGGCAGGCGCGAGAAACTGCCCTTTCTTGATGTTCACCGGCTTGCCGGCGGCGGCGACGCTCTGGATGAAGTCGGTCTGCCGGCAAAGGAAAGCGGGCGTCTGCAGCACATCAACAACGCTGGCAACAGCGGCGACATCTTCCTCTCGATGCACATCGGTCAGCACCGGAACACCAATCTGGCGGCGCACTTCCGACAGTATCTGCAGACCGGCGTCGACGCCCGGGCCTCGTGCGGTCCGACCCGAGCTGCGGTTGGCCTTGTCGTAGGAGGCTTTGAAAATGTACGCTAGCCCGAGACGCGAACAGATTTCTTTCAGCTGCCCGGCAATATCGATGCACAAGGCCAGCGACTCGGCGGTGCATGGGCCGGCAATCAGAAACAGGGGCTGGTCGACGCCCGCCTCAAAGCCGCAAAGCTTCATGACTTGGCCTGGTAAGCCGCGGCAGCGCGCACGAATGAAGTGAACAAGGCGTGCCCTTTGCGCGGCGACGAAGTGAATTCCGGGTGAAACTGGCAGCCGAGAAACCACGGATGGGCGTGCGGGCCATCGGTCGGCAACTCGACAATTTCACACAGCTCGGTTATCGGTGCTCGACCCGAGACCACCAGGCCACTCTCTTCGAGCTTGCCGAGCAAGGTGTTGTTGACCTCGTAGCGATGGCGATGGCGTTCGATGATCTCCGCCTGGCCGTAAATCAGGCGTGCGAGCGTGCCGTCGCCGAGCTTGCATAGCTGGCCGCCAAGACGCATGGTGCCACCCAGGTCGGAATTCTCGTCGCGTTTTTCGAGCCGACCCGAGGCGTCCTGCCACTCGGTGATCAAAGCCACCACCGGGTACGCAGTATCCTGGTCGAACTCGCTGCTGTGCGCGCCGTTCATGCCGGCGACGTGGCGTGCAAACTCGACGACGGCGAGCTGCATGCCGAGGCAGATGCCGAGAAACGGAATGCCGCCTTCGCGGGCGTGGCGAATGGCGGCAATCTTGCCTTCGGTCCCGCGGCGCCCGAAACCGCCAGGAACCAGGATCGCGTCCATACCCTGCAAGGCAGCGCAGCCCTGACGCTCGATTTCCTCGGAATCGATGTAGCTGATCTTGACCTTGCTGTGCGTGGCGATTCCGGCATGCACCATGGCTTCGGTCAGCGACTTGTAGGATTCGGTGAGGTCGACGTATTTGCCGACGAAAGCGATATTGAGCTCCCGCTGCGGGTGCTCGAGGGCGTGCACAATGGTCTTCCAGACGCTGAGATCGGCCGCTTTGGCGAGAATCCCGAGCTTGTGGCAGACGATCTCGTCGAGCATCTGATCGTGCAGCATCGCCGGAATCTTGTAAATCGAGTCGGCATCGCGCGCCTCGATCACCGCCTCGCGCTGGACGTTGCAGAACAAGGCCATTTTCCGCTTGTCGTCTTCGGGAATCGGCCGATCGGTACGGCACAGCAGGATGTCGGGCTGGATGCCGATTTCGCGCAACTCCTTGACCGAGTGCTGCGTCGGCTTGGTTTTCAGCTCGCCCGCGGTCGGAATGTAGGGAACCAGCGTCAGATGCATGTAGCAGGCATTGTTGCGCCCTTCCTGCAGACCCATTTGGCGAATCGCTTCGAGGAAAGGCAAGGACTCGATGTCGCCGACCGTGCCACCGACCTCGATGATCGCCAATTCGGCACCTTCGGCGCCGCGCCGGATGTGTGCCTTGATTTCGTCGGTGATGTGCGGAATCACCTGCACCGTCTTGCCAAGATACTCGCCGCGCCGCTCCTTCTTGATTACCGATTCGTAGATCTGGCCGGTGGTGAAGTTGTTGCGCCGCTCCATGCGCGCATCGGTGAAGCGTTCGTAGTGACCGAGGTCAAGATCGGTTTCGGCACCGTCCTCGGTGACGAAGACCTCGCCGTGCTGGAACGGACTCATCGTTCCCGGATCGACATTGATATAGGGGTCAAGCTTGAGGTTGGTGACCTTGATCCCGCGAGACTCGAGAATCGCTCCCAGGGATGCGGCCGCGATGCCTTTGCCGAGCGACGAAACCACGCCGCCGGTGACGAATACGTATTTGATCATGGAGTGGGCTACAGCGGGAAAGCCAGATTGTAGCGGAAAACACGCCCTCCTCAAACCTCATCGAGGACGGCCGAGAACCGGGCTGGGCATCACTTCGGACCGTCAAAACGGCCCTCGCCGGCACGAATCAGCGAATAAACTCGCGGCTGACTTCGCGAAAAACGTCCGTCCCGGCCTGCCCCAACCATTCGAAGGCGACCATTTCACGCGACACGATGTCGGCGCCGTGCGCACGCATGCGCTCCAGCGCCAGCGCCTTGTCGGTACTCCGCCGCGACCCGACCGCCTCCTCGACGACGAAGACACGGCGGCCGGCGGCGATCAGATCAAGGACCGTCTGCTGGACGCAGACATGCGCTTCGGTGCCGGCAACGACAAATTGCGCGCGATCGCCACCGACCGCCCGAAAGAGGGCGCCTTCGGCAACAGCAGAGAAATGCATCTTCTCGATGAGGCAGTCGTCCGGCAGCAGACCACGCAAAGACGGCATGGTCGGTCCCAGGCCTTTCGGATACTGTTCCGTGCAGATCACCGGGACGCCCAGACGCTGCGCCAGTCGAGTCAGCCAGGAGCTGGCTTCAAGGACGGCTGCAGCGTCATGGATTGCCGGATAAAGGCGCTCCTGCAAATCAACCAGCAGCAAAGTGGAACGGTCAGCATGAATCAACATTTCATCTCTCCAGACGACAGGCGATCAAGCTTTGGACGCCAGGAACTTGCGCGCCCCCAAAGCGACGAGCAGCAGCCCCAGTGCGGCACCGCCCAACATCCAGGGCACGAAGGGACCGAGACCGCCAGCGTCCGGATCGTACACAAAGCCCAGCAGGTCAGTGCCAGGCTTGAGCTTGCCCTGCGCGGTGTAGACATCGACGACATGCTGCCAGCGCGCAATACTCATGGCTCCCGAGCCGACGCCCGCTGGTCGCGCCAGGTCCCGAAGCTGCCGCGCTTCGAAGAGCAGCTGCTCGCGGCTCTTGTTCTGCGTGTTGTATCTGGCCAAGACCCTATCGACCAGTTCCTCGGGGTGATCGAACGCATACTCCAGACCCTTGAGGCTTGCCGCGCGAAACGCACGCACCGTCTCGGGATGCGCTTGCAGAAAACTTTCCGAGGTGAACAGCAGCATGCCGTAGAAGTCGATCGCCGCGCTACGCGGCAGAAGCAACAGGTGATCACCGCCGGCGACCAACTCCCCTACAGCCGCGTCGCCGATGAAGACGCCGACCGCTTCTGCCTGCCCTGCCAACAGCGCCCGGCGCGCATCACCGATAGCCGGCAGGTGCTCGAACTTCCCCGACGGTAGCGCGTTCGCCGTGAGGAAAGCCAGGATCTCGTCCTCGGTGGCGTGACTGGTACCGACACGCTTGCCAGCAAGATCGCCCGCCGCGGCGATTCCTGCCTGTCGGCTGGCCAGCAGGCCGGCCGCTGAATGCTGGAGCAAGGCGGCGACGGCAATTACCGGCCGTCCGTTGGCACGTTCGACGAGCAGTGTCGAATCGAGCGTCCCGAAGTCGGCCCGCCCTTCGGCGACCTCCTGGGCCACATCGACGCCAGGCGACCATTCTCTGAGCGAGACATCGAGCCCGGCTTCGTGGTAATAAGCTTTCTCCAGGGCAGCAATGAAGGCCGCGAACTCGAACTGATACTTCCAGCCGAGCTGCACGGAAACTGCTTGCCGCGGCCGGGACTCGCCAGCCGCCGGCTGCGCTAGCGCTAGCGCTGGCGGCAGCCCGGCAAGCAAGGCAAAGGCAAACATCAGTCTGGCGGCGACCTGGGACAGGCGGCGAAGCGTGTGATCGGCGCCAGCGAAGAGGCAAGGAAAGGTTGTCATCGCCAGCGATGGTAATATGCGCGACGCTGGGCGCCAAGCACGAACTCGACATTGCCGCCACCCCGGAAGCCCGGCAAGGCCGCAAAGGACGAGCGAGGAACGAGAGAAAGAGAGAACTGGCCGAACGATGAACGATAGGGCGACTCTCTGCCCGCCACGGCGATCACAGGGTCGACAGACGGGCGCCAAGGCCGTCAAACTGGAAGCTGGGAGCAAGTGAAGAACAGCAGTTTCATCCTGGCAGGAGATTTTCGCAGATGAAAACAGCCGCAACTCGCGCCGCGCTGCTGGCCGCTGCCGTCTTGGCGCTCGCCCTGACCGGATGCGGCGAGAAGCCGGCGGACAATGCGCAAGCGGTCACGCCCGAGGTGGTAGAAACGACTCCGGCCGAAACCCCGCCACTGGTCAAGGCGGCCATTGCCGGCAACCTGACGGAAATCAGGGCGCTACTCGACGCCGGTGCAGAAATCGACGCGACTGACGCACTCGGCAGAACACCGCTGCATATGGCCGCCTTCTATGGCCATCCGCGAACAACGGCGCTGCTGATTTCGCGCGGCGCAAACATCGAAGCCAAGGACCGTATCGGCATGACACCCCTGCACGCGGCGGTGATTTCAGGGGGCAGGCGCGAGGTGGAAACGCTGATCGAGCGCAACGCCGAGGTGACCGCAAAAACCGACGCCGGACAGACGCCGCTTCACCTGTCGGCAGCAACCGGCCAGCCAAAGCTCTCACAGTACCTGATCGCACAGGGCGCCGATCCGAAGAGCACGGACCGGGACGAGAAAACGCCGCTCTACTACGCGTCGCGAAACGGCCACCCCATCACCACCGGCGTTCTCAAGAAATACGTCAGCAGCAAAAACTAAAGCGAGCGCAGAAGCACTCCAGCGCCCGGCCCCGGACAATCAGGCCTTCTTCAAAGCCTCGTCGCGCAGCTCGCGGCGCAGGATCTTCCCGACATTGGTCTTCGGCAACTCGCTGCGGAACTCAATCTGGCCCGGCACCTTATAGCCGGTCAGGTGCTCCCGACAATGGGCGATCAGTAACTCGGGAGTAAGCGCTGGATCCTTCTTGACTACGAAGATTTTGACGGCCTCGCCCGACTTCTCATGCGGCACGCCGACTGCCGCCACTTCCAGCACGCCAGGATGCAGAGCAACAACGTCCTCGACCTCGTTGGGGTAAACATTGAATCCTGAGACGAGAATCATGTCCTTCTTGCGGTCGACGATGCGCACGAAGCCGTTTTCGTCCATCACCGCTATGTCGCCGGTGAGAAGGAAACCATCGGCCATGATGACCTTGGCGGTTTCCTCGGGGCGATTGTAGTAACCCTTCATCACCTGCGGACCACGCACGCAAAGCTCACCACGCTCACCGAGCGGGACGTCGGCGCCCGCATCGTTACGAATCACCACTTCGGTGGACGATATGGGCAAGCCGATCGAGCCATTGTACGCGGGGATATCGAGCGGATTGATGGTCGCCGCCGGGGACGTTTCAGTCAGGCCATAAGCCTCGATCAATGGCTTGCCGGTCACGACTTTCCACTTCTCGGCGACCGCTTTCTGTACCGCCATGCCGCCGCCAAGCGTTACCTTGAGCTTGCTGAAATCAAGCGCGTGGAAAGCATCACTGTTGAGCATCGCGTTGAACAAGGTGTTGACGCCAGTGAGCACCGTAAAGGGATACTTGGCCAGCTCGGCGACAAAGGCCGGAATATCGCGCGGATTGGTGATCAGCAAGTTGCTGGCACCGACCTTGAAAAAGGTGAAGCAATTCGCGGTCAAGGCGAAGATGTGGTAGAGCGGCAAGGCCGTCACGACCAGATGCTGCTCCTTGCCAAGTGCCGGCTTGATCCAGGCGTGCGCCTGCGCCAGATTCGCCAGGATGTTGCGATGGGTCAGCATTGCCCCTTTCGAAACACCGGTCGTGCCACCGGTGTATTGGAGAAAAGCGAGATCGCCCTGAACGACGCTCACCGATTGCAGTTCCGCGGCTGCACCCTCGGCCAGCGCGGCCCGGAAATTCACCGCCTGCGGCAGATTCCAGGCCGGAACCATTTTCTTGACGTACTTGACAACGAAATTGACAATCGCAGCTTTCGGGAAGCCGAGCATATCGCCAAGCCGAGCCACCACGACATGCTTGACCGGCGTCCGCGCCACCACCTGCTCCAGAGTGACGGCAAAGTTCTCGAGAATGACAATAGCCTCAGTACCCGAATCCTTGAGTTGATGCTCAAGTTCGCGCGGGGTGTACAGCGGGTTCACGTTCACCACCACATAGCCCGCTCGCAAGGCCCCGAAAATACAAATGGGATACTGCAGGACATTGGGCATCATCAGCGCCACGCGCGCGCCCTGTGGCAGTTTTAGGACCGATTGCAGATAGGCGGCGAAATCACGCGACAACTTGTCGAGTTCCCCGTACTTGAGCTCGACACCCATGTTGATATAGGCAACCCGATCACGATACTGCGCAACGCTTCTTTCGAAAAGCTCACCCAGCGACTGAAATTCATTCAGTTCTATTTCGGCCGGCACGCCTTGCTGATAGCTCTTGAGCCAGATCTTTTCCATCTGCTCTCCTCCTCTGTCACGCTGTTGATAGGTGTACCGCTGGCGTCGCCTGGCTCGCCACCTCGCGGCTGCTCACCAGCGCAACAACTAGCGCACATCTGTTCGCTACAGTTTTAATTCTAAGGGATTTTTGCGGCCGGGACTGCACTTCAAGCGGAGCCGACATCGCCTTCAGGCGGTTCGAGTCGAGGCAGCCGTCCGACGACAGGCGGCAGTGCAGCGCACGCGGGAAGCAGACAGGATTCCAGCACACGAGCCACCGCACCACAGGCTGGTCAACGGCGAGCGCAGCGGGCGACGGCAACCGCGTCGCCAGAGGCCCAGTTACGAGCGCACCACGCACCGATCTCGAAGGACCGGGCTCAGCGTCTCGGCAAGCGTTGCCCAGCTCCGCTGCGGACTCAGCGTTCGAGGAGCTTCAGCTTGTCCGGTTGGTTGTTCCACTCGTCGGCATCGGCCGGAGGTTCCTTGCGCTCGGCAATGACCGGCCACCTCTTGGCCAACTCGGCATTGAGCGCGATGAAGGCGTGCTGCGAGTCGGGCACATCGTCCTCGGCGAAGATGGCCTCCGCCGGACACTCCGGGACGCACAGGGTGCAATCAATGCACTCATCCGGATCAATGACCAGGCAATTTGGACCTTCATGAAAGCAGTCCACGGGACAGACATCGACACAGTCCGTGAATTTGCACTTGATACAGTTCTCGGTAACGACGTAGGTCATTGTCTTTGATCTGGAAATTGAGATGCGCGCTACTATAGCCCATTTGCCGAGGGCGAGACAGCTTGGCGTCGTCCTTTGCTTCCCTTCCCGGGATTTTTTCGCTAGCATGAGCGGGCTAGCTGACCCTCGCCCCGTGGCTTCCGCCAAGCATGCGGCCCGCTTCCGTTACGCACCCCATCCAAGTCAACAGTCCCCCGCAAGAGGCTTCTTAATGAGCGAACACATCCACCATGTTACGGACGCCAGCTTCGGCGCCGATGTCCTTCAGTCAGAGCAGCCGGTTTTGATTGACTACTGGGCCGAGTGGTGCGGTCCCTGCAAAATGATTGCCCCCCTCCTCGACGACATTGCCAACGATTACGCTGGCCGTCTGAAGGTTGTCAAGTTGAACATCGATGACAACCAGCAGACGCCTGCCAGCTATGGAATTCGCGGCATTCCGACGCTGATGATTTTCAAGAACGGCCAACCGGCAGCCACCAAGGTGGGCGCCCTGTCAAAGCTGCAACTGACCACTTTCATTGACAACAATCTCTGAAGCCGTTACCCTGCGTCCGAAGGTTCGATGGGTGCAAGCTCTGGCCCATAGCAAATCAAGAATCCGCGCTGAGTCAATTCAGCGCTGAACCTTCAGCGGATCGTCCAAACGTCCTCTCCTGATCGTCGTAGCCCCCTCCCGCCTTCGCCGCACTGCGTTCAGTACGCGCTTCATTCGCGACAACGCGTGGCGCTTCTGGTTTTCCCCTTCCCGGTGTCCCCCTTCTTCGTCTCCAGCGCATGCATCTATCCGAACTCAAAGCACTCCACGTCAGCCAGCTACTTGAAATGGCGGTCACCAACAATGTCGAAGGCGCGAACCGCCTGCGCAAGCATGAACTGATCTTCGCCTTGCTCAAGAATCAGGCGCGAAAAGGCGAGACCATCTTCGGCGATGGCACGCTGGAAACGCTCTCCGACGGGTTCGGCTTTCTGCGCTCGCCGGACACTTCATATCTGGCCAGCACCGACGACATCTACGTCAGCCCCAGCCAGATCAGGCGCTTCAACCTGCATACCGGCGACACCATTGAAGGCGAGATTCGCACGCCAAAAGACGGCGAACGCTATTTCGCGCTGGTCAAGGTCGACAAGATCAATGGTGAAGTGCCCGAAGCGTCGAAGAACAAGATCCTCTTCGAGAACCTGACACCGCTGCACCCAGCCGAGCACCTGAAACTCGAACGTGAAATCCGTGGCGAAGAGAACATTACCAGTCGCATCATCGACATCATCGCGCCCATCGGCAAAGGCCAGCGCGGCCTGCTCGTAGCCAGCCCGAAGAGCGGCAAGACGGTCATGATGCAGCATATCGCACACGCTATAACCACCAACCACCCGGACGTCACGGTCATTGTCCTGCTGATTGACGAACGCCCCGAGGAAGTCACCGAAATGACACGTTCGGTGCGTGGCGAAGTGGTCGCCTCGACTTTCGACGAACCCGCCACACGTCACGTACAGGTCGCCGAGATGGTGATCGAAAAAGCCAAACGCCTGATCGAGCACAAGCGCGACGTGGTTATTCTGCTCGACTCGATCACCCGCCTGGCGCGCGCCTACAACACCGTGCAGCCGGCATCCGGCAAGGTGCTGACTGGCGGCGTCGATGCCAACGCCCTGCAGAAGCCGAAACGCTTCTTCGGTGCCGCACGCAACATCGAAGAGGGGGGGTCGCTGACGATCATCGCCACCGCCTTGATCGACACCGGCAGCCGCATGGACGACGTAATCTACGAGGAGTTCAAGGGAACCGGCAACATGGAAATCCACCTCGATCGCCGCATGGCCGAAAAGCGCGTCTATCCGGCAATCAACGTCAACCGCTCGGGCACTCGCCGTGAGGAACTGCTGCTCAAGCCGGATGTGCTGCAGAAGATGTGGGTCCTGCGCAAGTTGCTCTACAACATGGACGATCTCGACGCGATGGAGTTTCTGCTCGACAAGATCAAGGCAACCAAGAACAACGCCGAGTTCTTCGACTCGATGCGCCGCTGATCGACACTGCGATCATCAGCCGATTGCAGATGATCAAAAAATCACCGATAATCGCGTTCTTTCAAAAAAATGCTCTCGTGCCGATCGCCTCTCCCGGCGATGGCCGGACCGCACGAACACACAGGAGAAGCACCCGATGAAAGCCAACATTCATCCAGCATACAACGAACTCGCGGTGACCTGCTCCTGCGGCAACACCTTCACCACCAAGTCGACAATGAAGAAAGACTTGCATGTCGAGGTCTGCGCGGCCTGTCATCCTTTCTACACCGGCAAACAGAAGATCATCGATACCGCTGGTCGGGTCGAGAAATTCAACCAAAAGTACGGCGCGATGCGCAAGTCGGCTTAAGCCACGCGAAAGGGTCGACTGGAGTCGGCAGAAAAGGCAGCCGGAAGGCTGCCTTTTTCATGTGGGTTAGCGTGAAAGTCGCGTACGCGACTCACGAACCTCCCTTCTCCACCTCTCCACCTGCGGGGATGGGCCCGGAGAAGAGGGGGACGTTCATGACTTTCATGCGCTGGGGTATCTCGACATGTCATGACCGTTAATGTGAAAGTCGCGCAAGCGACTCACGAAGCGCCCTTCTCCCCTCGCGGGAGAAGGGTCTGGGGAAGAGGGAAACGGTCATGACTTTCATGATTCGGGGTATCTCGACATGTCATGACCGTTAGCAGAAGACGAGGATGAGCACTAGTTCAGCGGTGTCAGCTCAGCCGGAGCAGAAACGATTCAAGGGGATCACGCTACCGCCGAGTGGCTGGACTCTGGCGATCCTGCTCGTCCTTTATATTTTTACCGGGCTGCTCGGCCACGACCCGTGGAAAAACGACGATGTGGTGACCATCGGCGTGGTCCACGATCTGGTCCGCAACGGCCACTGGCTGAGCCTGAGCCTGGCGGGCGCGCCCTACCCCGACGCGCCCCTGCACTATTGGCTGGCGGGAGCGACCAGCTACCTGTTTGCCTGGCTTTTGCCGCTACATGAAGCGACGCGACTGGCCAGCGGCGCGTTTACGCTCCTCGCCCTGACCTTCATCTATCTCGCGGCACGTGAACTGCACGGCCGCGAGCAAGCCCCGGCAGCCCCGCTGCTGCTGGCGGGCAGTATCGGCTTCCTGTTCCACGCCCACGAAGCGCAACCAATGCTGGCAACACTTACCGCGCACACCGCCGCCTACTGGGGCCTTACCCAGCTCAACGGCCGGGCGCTGCGTGGCGCGTGTTGCTTCGGCGCCGCTCTCGGCCTCGGTTTCCTCACCAACGGGCTGGCAGCAATGCTGCCGCTGCTACCCGTGGCCGCCTTTGCCGCCTGGCGCGCCGAAAACCGCCAGCGTGCTAGCGTGATGCTGCTTGGCTCGCTGCTCCTGGCGGCTCTGCTTGCCGGCGCCTGGCTGGGTGCCTTACAGCGTGCGGCCCCTGACTTCCTGGCCGCTTTCTGGCAGGGCGAGCTGGCCGTGTTCGCTGGCGGCAATCAGCCACTGCTCAATCTGACGCGTCTTTCCGGTTTGCTCCCCTGGTACGCATGGCCGGCGTTGCCGCTCGCTGGCTGGACACTGTGGGCAAAGCGCCGGCAATTGCACACGCTTCCTTTGGCCTTGCCGATTCTCGCTTTCCTGGTGACCCTGCTGGCCATCATCACCTACCTTGGCGCACGTAGCGCGACTGCCTTGCTGCTGCTACCGCCGCTGGTTCTGCTCGCCGTCCCGGGCGTATCATCGCTGCGCCGAGGTGCGGCGAACGCCTTCGACTGGTTCAACATGATCACCTTCAGCTTCTTTGCCATTCTGGCCTGGATTGGCTGGTCGGCACTGGTGTTCGGCTGGCCGGAGAGGCTGGCACGGCAGGCCATTCGGCTCGAACCGGGCTTCGTCGGTCAGTTCAACTTGCCGGGCGTCAGCTTCGCTGTGCTCGGGACACTGATCTGGTGCTGGCTGATCGTCACCAGCCCACGCTCACCGATGCGCGGCATCATGCACTGGATGGCCGGCCTGACCCTGTTCTGGCTGCTGATTGCGACCCTCTGGATGCCCTGGATCGATTACGGAAAAACCTACCGGCCGGTGTCGGCGGCGCTGGCCAAAGCACTACCCGAGAAGCGCGGTTGCATCGCCGGACTGAACCTCGCCGACTCCCTGCTCGCCTCGCTCGACTATTTTGACGGCATACGCACCCTTGCGCTGTCCAGCCCCGCCGGAAAGAAATGTGATCTGTTGCTGACCACGCATGCTGCGCCAGGCGCTGGCAGCTGGCAAAAAGTGTGGGAGGGTGGACGGCCCGGTGATCGCCGCGATAACGAAAAGCTCCAGCTCTACCGACGCCAAGCAAAGACAACAGGTAAGCGCCAGCCAGGCGACAATCAGCAGTGAACTGCCGGCAGCGGCCTTCTCAAAGCCTGATGAAATGCTCGCGGTAGTATTTCAGCTCTTCGACAGACTCGCGGATATCCGCCAGCGCGGTGTGATCGGCCTTCTTGACAAAGCCTTTTGCCAGCTCGGGTTTCCAGCGCCGACACAGTTCCTTGAGGGTGCTGACATCGAGATTCCGGTAGTGGAACCAGGCCTCGAGCTGCGGCATGTACCTGACCATGAAGCGCCGGTCCTGACCGACGGAATTGCCGCACATCGGGCTGACCGACTGGCCAACGTACTCCTGCATGAAGGCCAGCGCGGCCGCTGCAACGGCCCCCTCGTCGAGCGCAGACGCCTTGACGCGAGCGATGAGGCCCGAGCGCGCATGCGTCTTCTGGTTCCACTCGTCCATGGCTTCCAGGCAGGCGTCATCCTGATGGACCACCCACGCCGGTGATTCGGCGATCGTCGTCAGCTGACTGTCGGTGACGATCATCGCCAGCTCGATGATGCGATCGCGCTCAGGTTCCAGGCCGCTCATTTCCATGTCCAGCCAAACGAGGTGATTTGCATCCTGTGCCATATAATCCGCCTGAACCGATAAAAAGGCTATTGTGTCACACTCGTATGCTCAATCCTTTCTCTCTCGCCTTCCTTGCCGCCCTGCTGGCGATGTTCATCCTGCGTCTCTGGCTGGCTCAACGCCAGATCTCGCATGTCATTGCGCACCGCGCAACGGTTCCCGCGAGCTTCGCCGACCGCATCGAACTTGCCGCGCACCAGAAAGCCGCTGACTACACGGTGAGGCGGACCCGCTTCGGCAGAATCGACCTGGCCGTCGAAGTCGCGCTGCTGCTCGCCTTGACGCTGGGAGGCGGCCTGCAGGCACTGCACGACTTCTGGTCGCCACGACTCGACGGCCTGCCCTACGGCGTCGCCCTGATCTTCAGTGTGCTGGCGATCTCGGCCATCATCGATCTGCCACTGGCGCTTTATCGACAGTTCGTCATCGAAGAAGAATTCGCCTTCAACCGCATGACGCCACAGCTGTTTCTCGCCGACCTCCTGAAGCAGGCGGCCCTTGGCGTCGCCATCGGCACGCCGGTGCTGCTCGCCGTGCTCTGGCTGATGGAAAGAATGGGCAGCCTGTGGTGGCTCTACGTGTGGCTCTTCTGGTGCGTCTTCAACCTGCTGATCCTGTTCCTTTACCCGACCTGGATCGCGCCCCTGTTCAACAGGTTCGTCGCCCTCGACGACGCGCCGCTGAAAGCGCGTGTCGAAGCCTTGCTGAGCCGCTGCGGCTTTAGCAGTTCAGGCCTTTTCGTGATGGACGGTTCGAAGCGCTCCAGCCACGGCAACGCCTATTTCACCGGCTTCGGCAAGAGCAAACGCATCGTCTTTTTCGACACCCTGCTCGGCCGCCTGCAGCCTCTCGAAGTGGAGGCCGTGCTGGCGCACGAGCTCGGGCACTTCAAGCATCGGCACGTCATCAAACGCATTGCCATGCTCTTTGCGCTATCGCTCGGCTTTCTCGCCATCCTCGGGCAGCTGATCGACGCCGGCTGGTTCTTCAACGGCCTCGGTGTCGAAACGCAGAATACGGCCCTGGGACTGCTGCTGTTCTTCCTCGCCGCGCCGGTGTTTACCTTTCTGCTGACCCCGCTGCTGAGCCTGCTCTCACGCCGCGACGAATTCGAGGCTGACCGCTACGCAGCCGACAAGGCTTCCGCCAGCGATCTCGTTGCCGCGCTGGTCAAGCTGTACGAAGACAATGCAGCGACCTTGACCCCCGACCCGCTGCACTCGCTGTTCTACGACTCGCACCCACCCGCAGCACTGCGTATTGCACGCCTGCAGCAGGGGTGAACCAAGCACCCGAGGATCTCGCCACCATGACGACCGCACACGAACTTGCCCGCGAACATTGCCGCCCCCGGCGCGGCAGCGAACACCTGCTCGAGCCAACGCAGGCAGCCAGCCTGCTGACCTGCCTGCCGGGTTGGCAGATTTCTGACCGTGGCGTGCTGCAGAAGGAATTCACCTTTGCCAGCTACGCCGCGACGCTGCTCTTCGTCAATACCGTCGCTGGCCTCGCCGAACGCGAAAACCACCACCCCGACCTGGAAGTCGGCTACGGCCGTGTCAAGGTCAGCTACAGCACGCACGATGTCGGTGGCCTGTCGCGCAACGATTTCACCTGCGCTGCAAAAATTGAGGCCCTGACAGGGTTTTGAAGCTGACCGGCACCGTCGTCGCAGCTTACGGCCGGCAATACCGGGTCGAGCTGGCCGATACCACGACGCTACTCTGCTTCCCTCGCGGCAAGAAGAGCGCCATCGCCTGCGGCGACGAGGTCATCGTCGAACAAAGCAGCACCAACCAGGGCGTGATCAGCTCGATCGAAGCGCGCCGAACCCTGCTCTATCGCTCGGACCACTTCAAGCAGAAACTGATTGCCGCCAACGTCACGCAAGTGATTGTCGTGGTCGCCACCGAACCCGCTTTTTCGGACGAGTTGATCACGCGCTGCATCGTTGCTGCGGAGAGCCAGGATATCAAGGTGTTGATCGTTCTCAACAAGTGCGACCTGAGCGAGCGGGTGGCCGCAGCCCGCGCGCCGCTGGCGCAGTATGAAAAGCTCGGCTACCCGGTCGTGACGCTCTCCGCAACAGAGGACAGCGCCCCCCTCCTGCCCCATCTTGCCGGCCATCTCAGCCTGCTGATCGGCCAATCCGGGATGGGCAAATCAACCCTGATCAATTCCCTGATCCCCGACGCCCGAGCAGCCACGCGCGAGATCTCGGAAGTGCTCAACACCGGCAAGCACACTACCACGCATTCCCGGCTCTACCGTCTCGGCACGGCCGCGGCGCTGATCGACTCGCCGGGGCTGACCGAGTTCGGCCTGCAGCACCTGTCGCCGGAGGACATCGCGCTGGCGTTCCTCGAACTTCGCCCGCTGCTCGGCAAGTGCCGCTTTCGTAACTGCCGGCACGACCGTGAACCCCACTGCAGCGTGCATACTGCACTCGCTCAAGGCGACATTGACCCACGCCGCTACGCGGTATTCCGCTCACTCTGCGCCGAAATCGGCTAACCCCACAGGAGTCTTTACGATGAGCGACATCAGTATTCGCCGCAGGCATGGAAAAACGCGCGCCCAGGCCCGTAAATCCGCTGAACACATGGCTGCCGAGTTGAAGGAGGAGTTCGACCTGGATTACGACTGGAACGGCGATGTCATGAACTTCAAGAGGCCAGGCGTTAGCGGCGAGTTGTCGCTCGACAGCAAGGAGGTCGCGCTCGAAATCACGCTCGGTTTGCTGCTCTTCGCGCTCAAGCCAAGCATCGAGCGCGAAGTACACCGTTTCTTCGATGAGAATTTTCCAGCCTGAGCTTTGCGTTCCCGCCCGAGGCCGGCGGCCAAGGCTGCTTCAGCTCGCGTGCAAGCTCTCGACCAGCGCGATGTACTGCTTCATCGCATCGTCAGACACAGTCCCTTTTAGCGCAGCCCAAGCGTCATACTTGGCGCGACCAACCATGTCCGTAAACCCTGGACGCCGGCCCTCGACATCGCCATCGGTGGCCTGCTTGTAGAGCGCATAAAGCTTCAGCAAGGAGGCGTTGTCCGGCCGCTCGCTGAGGGTTTTGGAAGCGGCCACGGCGGCCTCGAACTGGGTCTGTAAATCACTCACGCTGATCTCTCCGGTCGATAAACTGATGAATCGTCTTGCCATTATATGCCTTGGCCATTTTCTCGGGGAGCAGTTGCGATGACCGCGCGCGAAAAAGTTTCCCACGTCGACACCGCCTGGCTACGCATGGACCGACCTGAAAATCTGCTGCAAATCGTCGGGGCACCGGGACTGGCGCGAGCGCTGATCGACACGGCAAGGCTGGCGACGCGAGCGATAGAGGCGACTTCTTCTGGCAGCTGGTCTGAACCGCTCAGCGAAGTCAGCGCGAGCGTGATCAGCGTCGGCGGCAAGCTCTGGGGACAATACTTCGCGCTGCGCAAGGAGTCGGCGCCAATTGGCGACCTTGCCCGGATCGGCGGCGCCGTTGCCCGAGAAATCGGCAAACCGGCGCTGATGCCGGCGGACAGCCCGACACGCTTCAAGGGAAAGCCGGGCACGGTCAAGCGGGTCGCCTGGCCAAGCTGACCCGCGTCGCCCGCGCGAACAACGCGGCACGGCTACGGCGAAGTCTCAATCAGCCAGTTCGGCCCGCGCCGCTTCGACATCGAGGCGCTCCATCGCGTCCATCGGCGTGAAGGCCGCGGCTTCCTGATAGAAACGCTCGGCATCCTTCATTTTCGCCTTGCCAAACATCATCACCAGGGCATTCGCATACTCGATGCGGGTAATCGCAGAATCGGGGTTAAGCTTCAGAGCCGCTTCGAGGAGTTCGTTGGCGGTGCTCTTCTTGACTCCGTAGGTCACTCCCCCGACCAGAGCTCCGACCTTGTCGAGCACCTCGGCGTGATAGGCGCCCAGCGCGACACGTGCGTCGGCGTGCCGGGGTTGCAGTTCGAGAGCCTGCAGCAGACTGTGTTTGATCTTGCCGCCGAGGCCCTGCGTCAGCGCCTTGACCACCGAGATGCTCTGGCTGTAGCGGCCAAGGGCATAGGCGTGCAAATACCAGCAATTGGCGTCAGCCGGCGTTTTCTCCTGCTGCTCCTCGCAGCGCCGAGCGACTTCCATAAGTAGTCGACGCTTGTGCTCGTCATCGGTATCGAGGTAATTTGCATAGATGGCGGCAGCCTTGTTGGCGGCGTTGTAGCCGGCCATACCACAGGCCAGGCCGGACTCGACCGCTTTGCCAAAGTCACCCGCGTGATAACTGCGCCAGGCATCCTGGACCTTGGCGTCCTCGGGAAACGGCTCGCAGTCACCACAATGCAGGCGCTCCCAGCTCTTCTGCAGCGCCGCGCCAGGATAGGCGTAGGCTTTTTCGGGATAGGGAAATTTGTTCCAAGACATGATCTTCCTCCAGATGCGTGAGCAGTTTCCAAGAGCCTGCTGCTACGTCGTGACGTACTCACGCGACAGCTTCTCGAGCAGCATTTTCGATTCGTCAAGCAGAAATGGTGAGAGCATCGCCATCACCTGATACACACCGCGCCCGATGCGACCACTCTCGATCTTGCCGCGTGGATCGCAAGCGTACTCGAACGACAGCCAATAGCTGGCGATGACCGCCACGTTCGTCGCCAGCGCCCGCAGTTCCAGAGTTGTCGCCCGCATGGCACCCGTCGATACCAGGCCCTCGCAGAGAAGGGTTGCGGTATGCACTTTGTGCGCCATGATCTGCTTGAAATGGATCTCGAGCAGGCGATTGCGAGTCAGCAGATCATTCAGATCGCGGTAGAAGAAGCGGTACTTCCAGATCGTCTCGAAGAGTAGATGCAGAAACAGCCAGATATCTTCCACATCGGCCAGGCGCCGCGTCGGCGCGGCAAGTGTTTCCTCGATCTCTCGCTCGAAGACGACGAAAATCTCCTCAATGATCTCGTCCTTGTTGTGGAAGTGATAATAGAGGTTGCCGGGACTGATGTTCATCTCGTCGGAAATGACCGTCGTCGTCACGTTCGGCTCACCAAAGTCATTGAACAAGCGCAGGCTGGTCTCGATGATTCTTTCGCGGGTTCGCCTCTTCGGCTTTTTCTCCATCCGTCCCCCACAGTAAGCCTGATTGTCGACGCTGGTCAGGATAGCACCGCTGGCAAGCGCAGGGAATGCCACTCGCCTTGTTCCCGAGGGCGGGAGCAACGCGGTCACGTCTTTTGCGCCTGCAACCACAGCTCCAGGTCAGCCAAGGACGAATCGAGCGCGCTGGCGCTGGTCGCCAGATCCGGGCGGCGCTTGCGTGACAGGAGGGAGCGCGTGTGATCCTTGAGCACGCCGAGATTCAAATGGAAGCCATGGCGCGCAAGAATGGGCTGCAGTTCGTGGCGGCGCTGATAGAGGTCCTTGCGGGTACGCTGATAGGCATGCTCACAGAGGCGACTACGGCCGGAATAGCTGAAGACATTGGTAAAGAACATGTCAGCATCGTCGCGTGTCGGTTCGAAGAGCAGCACGTCCGCCCCTGCGAACTCGAGCCGGTAGCGGTCCATGCCGGTGCGCATTCGCGAGTGGATGATGGCGCGAAAAGTCTGTGCCAGGACGACCGGTAAACCGCCCTCGACCAGATGTGTGGGCGCCGACGCCGAACGTTCGTGCGCCGGCCGCTGCGCCGCTAGCCGAGAATCAAAAGGCACTAGCGGGTTGATACAAATCACCAGCTCGGCGCCTTCGTGCAGCGCAACGGAAGCGTGCAGAGTCTTGATCAAGGCGCCATCGACAAAATAGCGCTCGCCGATCCTGACCGGTGGGAACAAACCCGGTAAAGCCGCACTTGCCTGCACGGCGACGGAAATCGGCACATCGTCATACCCCGCCGAACCGAAGGCCACCGACTCACCCGTGTCGAGATCGGTCGCCACCAGAAAAAGCTGGTGCTTCAACTGGCGAAAATCGTTGCTTCGCCCACCCGTCGAAAAAAGCTTGCAGAGCAGCTTGTCGATTCCCGCATTATTGAAAACGCCGGTCGGAAGCGCATGACTGAGGCCCTGGAAAGCCTCCACCAGACGAAGGTGCCAAGGGTCGGACAGATACTGCCTTAAGGACGACCAGAAGATAACCGGCACCGACATGGCGCGCCGGATGTATTCACCGAAAGCCGGCCGTAACAACATGCCGGGGTCGAACACTTCGTTGTTGTCCTTCTCGACGAGCATCCTGGCCAGGGCCGCAGGCCCCAAGCCGTTGGCGACCGCAGCGGAAAGCAGGGCTCCGGAACTGACACCGACGTAGATGTCGAACTCGTTGAAATCGACGCCGTCGAGCGCCTCGGACAAGGCGGCCATTGCGCCCACTTCATAAATGCCACCGACCGGACCACCGCCGGCGAGCGCCAGCGCGATCTTTGCAGGCCTGCTTGTCGCAGTCATGGAGTAGCCCTTTTACTTGAGAAAGCGCGGTCAGAGGCAGCGCCGAAGGGCCCGCGGATGATCCGCGAGTCACGCGGACAGGATGCGCAAGGCGAGACCCGCCCTCGCGTACTGAGCCTGCTGCGCTCCAGAAAGCTTTGCGCGCAGCTTACGGAGCCAGAAGTCGTTCAGAAACCTGGCACCGCAAGCTGGCGACCGGATTACTCGGCGCCACTCTTGGGAAGCGTATTCAGCACGTCGGCGGGCGTTACCGGCACCACCGGCTTGGCTGCCGCTGCTTTCCGTACCGCAGGCTTGCGGACAGCAGGCTTGGCGGCGGCGGTAACCGCTTGCGCAACGCTCGCCGCCGCCCGCGTGGCCGACTTGACCGTGGTCCTGGGACTGGCCGGCTTGGCGGCAGGCTGCCCTTCCGTCAGCGCCTGCACCGCGGCGCTCAGATCAACGACGCGTCGGGACAAGCGATCGATATCCTGCTTACTCGGCACGCCGAGGCTTCCCAGGGCACGCGCCACGCGGTCCTCGAAAACCTGCTCAAGGCGATCCCAGGTCCCGGTTGCCTTGCCGGCCACATCGGCGATCTTTTCATCGGTCATCTTGCGCGTCTTGGCCTGAATGGTCTCGCCTTCCTTGACCAGCGCGTCGAACACCTTGCCGCCCTCTTCCTGTGCCTTGGCAAAAGCGCCAAGACCCGCCAGCCAGATTTGCTGGGCAGATTCCTTGACCGTCGATGCCAGTTGGTTCTCGTTGACGTCACCCGCCAGTTCCTTGAGTTTCTTGCCCATCTTTATCTCCTTGAAGGTACTAATCAAAAGGTGACAAGCTTTTTCGCTTGCCCTGGAAACCAAGTCTAGTGACAATATCTAGAGGACGCACACTAAAGGCCTGGGTTGCAAGCTCTAGCGACTGATAGTCCAGGCAAGAAAATGACATGAATTTCGGGAGACAGCAATGAATTACTTCGTCACGGGGGCCACTGGGTTCATCGGCAAGCGGCTGATCACCAAGCTACTGGCCCGCCCAGACGCGGTCGTCTATTTCCTGGTGCGCAGCGTCGAAGCAGACCGGCTCCAGGAACTTTACGAGTTCTGGAACAGCGACGAAAAGTGCGTCATCCCCATCGTTGGCGACCTGACACAGGCCAAGCTGGGGATCTCGAAAACCGATATTCGCAAGCTGAAAGGCAAGGTCGATCACTTCTTCCATCTGGCCGCCGTCTACGACCTCAAGGCCAGCGCCGAGGAGCAACAGCGGGCCAATGTCGACGGCACACGCAACACTGTGCAGCTGGCGGAGGAAATCGCCGCCAGGCACTTCCACCTCGCCAGCTCGATCGCCGCCGCCGGACTCTTCGAAGGCCTGTTTCGCGAAGACATGTTCGACGAAGCCGAGAACCTGGAGAATCCCTACTTTCGCACCAAACACGATTCCGAGGCCATCGTTCGCCAGGAATGCAGGATCCCGTGGCGCGTCTTCCGTCCGGCGATTGTTGTTGGCGACTCGCGGACCGGCGAGATGGACAAGATCGACGGCCCCTATTACTTCTTCAAGCTGATCCAGAAGATCCGCAAGACCTTCCCGGCGTGGATGCCGACCATCGGCATCGAGGGCGGGCGCATCAACGTCGTACCGGTCGACTTCGTGGTCGCAGCGATGGACCACATTGCGCACCTCAAGGGCGAAGATGGTCAGTGCTTCCACCTCACGGATCCGACGCCAATGCGGGTTGGCGACCTGCTCAACACCATCGCTCGCGCCGCCCACGCACCGGAAATGGCAATGCGCATCAACGCCGCACTGCTCGGCTTCATCCCGCGCTCGGTGCGCAAGGCGATGTTCTCCCTGACGCCCGTTCGACGTATTCGCAACGCAGTGATGAAGGACCTCGGCCTGCCTGACGACATCCTTGACTTCGTCAATTACCCGACCCGCTTCGATTGCCGCGAAACGCAGCGCGCACTCAAAGGTAGCGGCATCGCCGTGCCGGCGTTCGATAGCTACGCCTGGCGCCTGTGGGACTACTGGGAACGTCACCTCGACCCCGACCTGTTCATCGATCGCACCTTGCGCGGCAATATTGAGGGCAAAGTGGTACTGGTCACCGGCGGTTCGTCCGGAATCGGCAGGGCCGCCGTCCGCAAGATGGCCGAGGCCGGCGCAATAGCGGTCACCATTGCCCGCGACCAGCAGACCCTTGACGAAACCCGCGCGGAGTTCGAGGCCGCTGGCCTGCAACTCATCACCTACGCCGTCGACATCGCCAACAAGGAACAATGTGACGCACTCGTAAAAGCCCTCAACGAGGAACACGGCGGCGTCGACATCCTGGTCAACAACGCCGGACGCTCGATTCGCCGCGGCATCGAGAACTCCTTCGATCGCTTCCACGATTTCGAACGCACGATGGAAGTGAACTATTTCGGCGCGCTGCGGCTGACCATGGGCCTACTTCCCGGAATGCTGACCAAACGCAAGGGACAGGTGATCAATATCTCGTCCATCGGCGTCCTCACCAACGCCCCACGCTTCTCGGCCTACGTCGCCTCGAAAGCGGCGATGGACGCCTGGGCGCGCTGCGCCGCCTCCGAGTTTACCGACCGCGGCATCGAATTCACGACCATCAACATGCCCTTGGTGCGCACACCAATGATCGCGCCAACCAAGATCTACGAACAGGTCCCGACACTGTCACCCGAAGAAGCCGCCGACCTGATCGTCGAAGCGATCATCCACAAACCAGTGCGTATCGCCACACGACTGGGAATCTTCGGTGCCTTGCTGCACTCGCTGACGCCGAAGGCGGCGCAGATCATGATGAACACCAGCTTCCGCATGTTCAGCGATTCCAGCGCCGCCATGCACAAAAAAGGCGACTCGGCGCCGCAAACAGCCGACCAGATCGCCTTCTCGCAGATAATGCGCGGCATTCACTTCTGAGGCTCATGATCTGGTCAGTCGCGTACGCGGCTTTCCCATTGACATCCACATCCGCCAAACCACTCTGCTGTCCCTGGAAATCGTGATGCGCTCCCTGCTCTCTCCGTTTTCCCCTTTTCGCCTTTGCGCAAAACACACGTAAGCACACCATTCATGACGACATCCACCCCTGCCCCGGAAACCACGCCGGAAGCCTGCAGCCCCCCGACAAAGCCGACGGACAAACGCCTTCCCGGCCAGAATGCGCGCCAACTACTCAAGGACTTGCAGGAAAAATTCCCTGTTTTCCGCGACAGCCAGCCGCTGGCCATTGGCATCGACAAGCAACTCATGGCGCGGCTGCCAGGCCTCGAGCGCAAACCCTTGCGTATTGCCCTGGGAATCCACACTCACTCACTGCGCTACCTGAAAGCAAGCGAAAAGGCGGCGACCCGCGTCGACCTCGACGGCCAGCCGGCCGGCGAAATCACGTCCGAGCAACGCCAGCATGCCTCGGAGCTGGTCAAGGAGCGCCTCAAGAAACAGGCCGAGCAACGCAAGATGCAGCGCGAAGCGGAAACCCAGGCTCGTCAGTACGCCGCGAAACTCGGCCAGCTGGTCGAAAAGTTCGGCCGCAGCACGTGAACACCCGGAATAGCGCTCGGCGCTGATCAGCGCTGGCCGGCAGATCATGGATCACCTGCTCAGGGACAGCAGCCCACTTGAGTTGTCCGCCTGGCTGGACGAGGGCGCCGAGCGGCCGGGCTGGAATATCCTCCCAGCAAGCCCTTCGCCGACGCGCTCGGCGATGACCGCATGGCGACCGCTCAGAACCACTTTTCCGAGTATCACCTTGAGTACTTCCGGCAGCGGCTGTAGCAAAACTTTCCCAGCCGCCTGCACGCCGTCCTGCTCTTTGCGACCCGCGTCGACGCCGAGGCCTTCCGCAACAAGCATCCGGCGTGCGTTTTTGGCAAAGCCCTGACGCCAGCTGGCTGGACTGCCTGCGCCTGCCGTACAGCCTGAGCCGGGCGACGCTCGACGAGATTGCCACCCATTACGGGTAAGGTGCCGTGGCCGAAGAAATCTGGCTGACCTTCCTGAATGAGCGCTGGCGCGAAGCGCCGCTAACGGTCATGACAGTCGAGATACCCCGGATGATGAAAGTCATGACCGTCCCCCTCTCACTTGCAGTGCGCATTCCGCCTTGCACGCCGGAATCGTTCGCCGGGCAGCGAGCATGCTCCCTGAAGTCCCCGCCTCACCCCCGACCCTTCTCCCGCGAGGGGAGAAGGGAGGTTTGTGAGTCGCTTGCGCGACTTTCACATTAACCTAGATTCCTCTGTTAGCTGCTTCCAGCAGGTAAGAAAGGCGGCGGCAAGCCGAAGCGCCGCGAGCTTTTCGGTCTCGCCGCGAGGATCTTGCTGACGATGTAGCGGACCAAGGCCGGCCAGCGGCCGGTTTGGGGCAACTGAGGCGCGGTTGCCAGAACATGGTCAAGTCCCTTGCGGATGTTGGCGATGATTGCCTTGATCTGATCTCCCGCCGCATGGGAAATCGTGAGCAGCAGACGCGACTGGCCGGCGTGCTGGGTCAGGCGGGCGACGCCAGCGAGCAACATCGGGCGGCTGGTGATCGCCTCCAGGCGCGCCTTTGGGTGCGCCAGGCGAACGTACCAACTCCACCAGTTGTAGATCAAAGCCACGGCGCGCGCCGAAAGGTTGCAACGTTCCAGATCATGCGTGGTGTAGCCGCCCCAGCCCCACTGATTTTTCAGTTCGTCGAAGCCGTTCTCGCAATCCGCCCGATCGCGGTACAGCTGACCCATGGCTTCCAGCGAGTAATCGGCATTGGTGACCAGGACCGAATATTCCCAGAGTTTGGCCTTGTCTGAACCCTCGGCGAACGGCAGCTCTTGCTGCGGACTCTCCTTACTCGTTTCAGCTCCCGGGCTGGACTTGACTCGCCGGCGCAGGACGACCACCCGTCGCTCACAACTCCAGCCAGTCAAGCGGAGCTTGCCTTCGACGGCGTCGAAGCCTTGGTCGACGCTCTCCCAGTCGCCTCGCTGCCAGAGCCGCTCGATCAGGCGCTTGACCCCGGCGGTCTGTCTGAGTTTGAAGAGGTACGGCTGCTCGATCTCTTCCATCGCGGCCATCATGCCTTCGTTGCCAAAGGCGTTGTCGCCTCGCACCAGGGCAGGACGCTCTTCGGGCGCGAGCCGATCGAGCAGCAAGCGCAGATGGGGCAGGCTGTGTTTGGCGGCCGTGCTCTTTCCGCCTTGGACTTCCACGTCGAGCACCAGGCGAACGTTGCCGATCCAATAGGTATGCAGGGTGTGACTTGGCCGGCCTGGCTTGGTCGGGTTGTAGCCGATCTCAGCACCGGCCTGGTGGCCGTAGAGCAGCTTGACAGTGGTATCGGCGTCGAGGATCCAGGGCGTACGCAGGGCTTCGCCCGTGCTTTCGGCCAGAGCCGCGTCCATCCAGGCGCTGCTCTTTGTCAGCTGTACGGCGCGGGCTGCGCGTTCTTCATCATGGCAGCGCTTGGCCTGTTCGGGGGCCAGATGCGCCAGTGCGAGGCGCAGGCTTTCGTCGCTGACGATCTTGGTCATGCCGAGGAGCTCTGGCGCGACGGCGTCGCCACGCAGCCCGGTCACGTGCGCATAGCGCCGCTGCCCATCCAGTATCGAGAGCAGCCAGGGTGCCCAGGATATTGACCACCGTCGGCGCGTTGGGGCTGCTGTAGTTCGTCGGACAGCTTTCCTTCCAGCGGGAGAACAGTCCGGAGACTTCGAGGAACTCGGCAAAGAAGGCCAGCTGGCCCAAAGCCGTCGCGCTGCCGCCTTCGTCCCACCGGACATGAAACCGGCCGCCCGGCGTTGCCACGCACATTCCCACCGCCGATTGCCCCACTTCCTGCAAGGCGGTACCCACCGCCTTGACGATCCCTTTTTGCTCAAAATTCATCTCACCCATCGGGTGACCCTCCTCATTCGCCGCAAACCCTTGTCAGGGCTGAGTTTGCATCACTTTTCGAGGGTTCAACTGAGGAAAATAGGATCAACTCGGTTACGAGGCCGGACGCTACATCAGCCTCGAACGGCTGATCGAGCAGAACAGGGAGCGGTACTACGAGACGCTCGAACAAAGCTCCCAGGCTTGGCATGAGGGTCGGCACGACCCCTGGCCGTACATCAACTACCTACTGTCGATCCTGAAGACGGCTTATCGCGAGTTCGCCGAGCGCGTTGGCGATACGAAAGCACCACGCGGTGCCAAGCGAGGTCAGGTGCTGGCAGGGATAGAGCGCCTCGCGGCGCAGGGTGGTGATTTCTCGATCAGTGCACTTGAGCAAAGCTGCCCGGGCGTCGGGCGCGACATGGTGCGCCGGGTTCTTCGCGAGCAGCAGGCGGCAGGTGTAGTCGAGTGCAAAGGGCGTGGCCCCGGGGCAAGCTGGGGGCAGAAGAGGTAATTACTCCGAAATAAGGGTAATAGAGAGGGTACTAACGCTAGCGCTTTTCGTGGCGTGTAGGTGCCGCCAGGCGGAGCACGCGCCAAGCATCGCTGCAACTGATTTCCCTGTCGGTCGCCCTGGTGTTTGTTAACATGGCCACTTCGAATCGGGAAGCCAGCGCATGGATAGGAGCGAGCAGCCGCCAACAGGACGACGCAAGGGACGTGGGCAGCGGCGGGGGCGGCGCGTGGACGGCGCCACGCGGGACGCTATCGCCGAGCTTTTGAGCGATTTACCGCTGCGCCGCGATCTGTTGATCGAATACCTGCACCGACTGCAGGACAGCCGCGGTTGCTTGCGCGCGGGCGAACTGGTGGCGCTTGCCGACCTGCTGCGCATCGGTGTCGCCGAGGTCTACGAGACGGCGACTTTCTACGCTCATTTCGACCTGCGCGACGACGACGAAGCCGTGCCAGCGCTCGCTGTCCGCGTCTGCGACGGGCTCGGCTGCCGACTGCAGGGAAGCTTGCAACTCGACGCCGCATTGCGCGCGCAGCTCGATCCCGCGCAGGCGAGAGTGTTGCGCGCGCCGTGCATGGGCCGTTGCGATCTCGCACCGGTGGTACAGGTCGGCCAGCGCCACGCCGACCGCGCCAGCGCCGCCAACGTGCTGGCCATGATCGAAGTTGGCGAATTTACAGCCTTGCCGGTCGTCAGCGAGACGCTGGCCGCCTACCGCGCAGGCGGTGGCTACCGGCAGCTGCTGGCGCTGCGCGACGGTAGCCTGCAGGCCGAAGCCGTGATTGCCGAACTCGAAGCAGCCGGCTTGCGCGGAATGGGCGGCGCCGGTTTCCCCGCCGCGCGCAAGTGGCGACTGCTGCGCGATGCGCCAGCGCCTCGCTACCTGGTTTGCAACGCCGACGAGGGCGAGCCGGGCACTTTCAAGGACCGGATAATTCTCGAAGAGCAGACGCACCCCTTTCTTGACGGACTGCTGCTCGCGGCGGCCTGTATCGACGCGCAGCGCTGCTGGATCTACCTGCGCGACGAGTACCCCGCGGCACACGCGTTGCTGCGCCGCGAGATCGCAGCGCTCGAAACAGCGAAGCTGATCGAACCGGGTTTCATCGACCTCCGGCGCGGAGCCGGCGCCTACATCTGCGGCGAGGAATCGGCGCTGATCGAGTCGATCGAAGGCAAGCGCGGCTACCCGCGGCAACGCCCGCCCTACGTCGCCGAGCTAGGGCTGTTCGGACGCCCGACGCTGGTCAACAACGTCGAAACGCTGGCCATGGTTCCGACAATTCTCGCCGGCGGCGGTGCGCGCTTCGCGGCGCTGGGCAGCGAGGGCTTTACCGGTCTGCGCAGTTACTCGGTCTCCGGCCGGGTGCGCGAACCGGGCGTCAAGCAGGCACCGGCAGGGATCAGCGCGCGCAAGCTCATCGACGACTATTGCGGCGGCATGGCCGAGGGGCATCGACTCCTGGCCTATCTGCCGGGCGGTGCTTCGGGGGGGATTCTGCCGGCGAGCATGGCCGACCTGCCACTACACTTCGGCGAGTTGGAAAAACACGGCGCATTGATTGGATCGGCAGCGCTGATCGTGCTCTCTGACCGCGACGACCTGCGCGCCGCGGTGCAGGCGCTGCTCGAATTCTTCGCCGACGAGAGTTGCGGCCAGTGCACGCCGTGCCGGCTCGGCACCGAGAAGATGCTGGCACTGTTCGAGGCGCCTGAACTCGATGTCGAACTGCTCAACGAACTGGCGGCGGTGATGCGCGATGCGTCGATTTGTGGCCTGGGGCAGGCGGCGCCGAACCCACTGACCACGGCACTGATGTATTTCCCACAGCAGTTCGCGAGTAAGCGCGATGAGTAAGGGAACAACGCAAGCGACGCCTGTCGGCTTTGCGCTCGACGGTCGCCAACTGACTGCTCTGCCCGGCGAAACGATCTGGCAGGCTGCCAGGCGCGCGGGCACGACGATTCCGCATCTATGCACGCGCGAGGCGCCGGACTATCGGCCGGGCGGCAACTGCCGGGCGTGCATGGTCGAGATCGACGGCGAGCGCAACCTGGTGCCGAGTTGCACGCGCCAGGTCAGGGCCGGCATGCAGGTGCGCAGCGACACTTCCGAACGCGCGCTGAACAGCCGGCGGCTGGTGATCGAACTGCTGCTCACCGAGCAGCCGTCACGCGCGCAGGCGCACGATCGGAATGCGCCGTTTTGGCGCTGGGCCGAGCAATTGGGGTTGCAGGACAGCCGTTTCCCGCCACGCGCCGCCATGGCCAGCGCAGCGCCCGCTCCCCTCCCCGACCGCAGCCACCCGGCGATGAGCGTGCAGCTCGACGCCTGCATCCACTGCCAGCTGTGCGTGCAGGCTTGCCGCGACATCCAGGCCAACGACGTCATCGGCATGGCCGGTCGTGGCGCGGCGGCGAAAATCGTCTTCGATCTCGACGATGCCATGGGCGATTCGAGCTGCGTCGGCTGCGGCGAGTGCGTGCAGGCCTGCCCAACCGGCGCGCTGATGGCGACGACGATGCTGGCCGCAGACGGCAGCGGCCTGCTCGCGACGGGGGAGTCGGTCGACCGCGTCGTGCCCAGCATCTGCCCTTACTGCGGCGTCGGTTGCCAGATCGACTATCAGGTGCGCAAGGAGCAGATCGTCGCCGTTACCGGTCGCAATGGTCCGGCCAATCGCGAGCGCCTGTGCGTCAAGGGCCGCTTCGGTTTCGACTACGTGCACTCGCCGCAGCGCTTGCTGACGCCGCTGATCCGCCGTGACGATGCGCCAAAAATTGCCGACGCCGCTTTCGACCCGGGCAATCCACTTACCCATTTTCGCGAAGCGAGCTGGGACGAAGCGCTAGAGCGCGCCGCCGCCGGGCTGCGCTCGCTACGCGACGGACACGGCGGCAAGGCGCTCGCCGGCTTCGGTTCAGCCAAGTGCAGCAACGAGGAAGCCTACCTCTTCCAGAAGCTGATACGCACCGGCTTGCACACCAACAACGTCGACCATTGCACGCGGCTGTGTCACGCCTCCTCGGTAGCAGCCCTGATCGAGGGCGTCGGCTCCGGCGCGGTTTCGGCATCGTTCATGCAGATCGACAAGGCCGAAGTGGCGATTCTCATCGGCTGCAACCCGGAAGCCAACCACCCGGTCGCCGCGACTTTCTTCAAGCGTGCCGCGCGCCGGGGCACGCGGCTGATCGTCATCGATCCGCGCCGCCACGGCCTGGCGCGCTTTGCCGATCAGACCCTGCAGTTTCGCCCCGGCAGCGATGTCGCGCTACTCAACGCCATGCTGCACACCATCGTCGACGAGGCCCTTTTCGACCCGGCTTATATCGCCCGTTATACCAGCGGCTTCGACGACATGCGCACGCACCTGGCGGCCTACAGCCCGGAAGCGATGGCCGAGGTCTGCGCTATCACCGCTGGCACGATCCGCGAGGTGGCGCGACTTTATGCGCGCTCGAAAGCATCGATGATCTTCTGGGGAATGGGCATTTCGCAACACGCCCATGGCACCGACAATGCGCGTTGCCTGATTGCCATGGCGCTGATGACCGGACACATCGGTCGCCCCGGCACCGGCCTGCATCCGCTGCGCGGGCAGAACAATGTCCAGGGTGCGTCGGATGCCGGCCTGATCCCGATGGTCCTTCCCGACTACCTGCCCATCTCGCTGGCCGCCAATCGGCATCGCTTCGAGCAACTGTGGAACAGCACGCTCGATCCGCAACCGGGGCTGACCGTCGTCGAGATCATGAATGCCGCGGCGGCTGGCGACATTCGCGGCATGTACATCGTCGGCGAAAACCCGGCGATGTCGGACCCCGATCTCAAGCACGCGCGCCAGGCGCTGGCGTCGCTCGAACACCTGGTGGTGCAGGATCTGTTTCTCACCGAAACCGCCATCTACGCCGACGTCATCCTGCCGGCCTCGGCCTGGCCGGAAAAGGAAGGCACGGTGACGAACACCAATCGACAGGTTCAGCTCGGCCGCCAGGCGCTGCCGCTGCCAGGCGATACGCGGCCGGACTGGTGGATCATCCAGGAACTGGCGCGCCGGCTCGACCTCGACTGGCAATACGACGGACCGGCGGCAATCTATGCCGAAATGCGCCAGGCAATGCCTTCGCTGGCCCATATCAGTCGCGAGCGGCTCGAGCGCGAAGACTCGGTCAGCTACCCGTGTGCCGGCGAGGATCTTCCCGGCGCCGATGTCGTCTTCGCGAACGGTTTCCCGACGCCGAGCGGTCGCGCCGGCTTCGTCGCCGTCGCGCTGCTGCCGCCCGACGAGCAGCCCAGCGAGGAGTACCCGCTGGTGCTGTCCACCGGGCGACTGCTCGAGCACTGGCATACCGGTGCCATGAGCCGGCGCAGCGCGGCACTGGACGCCCTGGAACCCGAAGCGGTGGTCACCGTCAGTGACCAGGACCTGCGCCGCCTCGGACTGGCCGACGGCGAGCGCGTCCGCCTGATCACCCGACGCGGTGCAATCGAGGCCACCGCACACGCCGATCCGGCGGTCGCGCCGGGGTCGCTGTGGTTGCCGTTCTGCTTCCATGAAGCTGCCGCCAATCGCCTGACCAACCCGGTGCTCGACCCCTTCGGAAAAATTCCCGAGTTCAAGTATTGCGCCGTGCGCCTGGAGCGCGCCGGAAGGTCATGAGACGCGTTCGGATGCTCAAGTTCCTGCGCTGGCCAGGCATTGCCGTCGCCCTGCTGGCGGCTCTTCTGTGGGCTGCCGCCCAACTCGGCCTGTTCACCGGCACGCCGCCGAGCGACCTGGGCGTTCGCGACGGCAAGCTCGCTCGACCATCGGCAACACCGAACAGCGTCAGCAGCCAGGCCAGGCTATGGCCAGATCATCCGCAGGGTGAGTACGCCGACATCGCACCGCTTGCGCTGCTGCGCAGTGACGGACCAGCCACCATTGCCAAGCTCAAAACGCTGCTGGCCAGCGAGCCGGGGGCGACCCTGATCGACAGCCGAGCCGACTATCTCTATGTGCAATACACCAGCCGACTTCTGAACTTCGTCGACGATGTCGAATTCTGGTTCGACCCGGCCAACAAGGTGATCCAGGTGCGCTCGGCATCGCGCATCGGGCGCAGCGACTTCGGCGTCAATCGTCAGCGCATCGAAGCCCTGCGCCAGCGGCTCGCGACTTCCTGATCCAAAGCAGAATCGGATGCCGCCGACAGCGGTGATAGGGAATAGTTCACTGTCCCGTCCTGACGCAGTTCTTGCCCGCTTGCTTGGCCACATAGACGGCCCGGTCTGCCGATTTGATCAGCTCTTCAAAACTTGCGACCGCAGGCGTTCTCGCCGCAACGCCGACACTGATACTACCGTGCCAGGGCTCACCGCCCGTTGGCACGCGCAGTGCGGCGACAGCTTTCCGGGTCAACTCGGCGATGTGCATTCCGCCCTCCCTCTCCGTATCAGGGCAGATGACCAGAAACTCATCGCCACCGAGACGGCAGACGACGTCGTCACTGCGAAAGGAATGCTGCAGCCTCTTGGCCAACTCGGTCAGCACCGCATCGCCAGCGTCATGACCACAGGCATCATTGACCTGCTTGAAGTGATCGGCGTCGATCATCATGCAAACCAGTGGCGAATCGTTCTCGACCGACTCCTCCCATAGCGATGCCAGTGCCCGCAGCGCGTGGCGGCGATTGGGAAGCCCGGTAAGGGCGTCGGTCAAAGACAGCTCCACCAGCTGAAGATTTGCTTCCGACAGTTCCAGCGTCCGTTGGCGCACTTTCTCTTCGAGCGAGCGATTCAAGGCCAGCAAATCCCGGTTCCTCGCCGAGACCTGATTGAACAGGCCATTCAGCGCGATGAGCAGGGGCTCGGTGGCATTGTTGCTGGCTTTTTCTTCTTCGTCATAGGCTCTGCTTGCTTCCACACCACTCCCGATGGCGGCCATCTGCCTGGCCATGTTCTGGTCTGAACCGAGGATGTGATAGGCGAGCCAGTGCGTCAGAAGATCAAGAATATGCTTTGCCGCATCAAGATTATCCGGCGAAAGGCCGGCATGCATGGCGCTTATCTCGCGCAGAAAGCTGCGATGCGCTTCAATGTGAGGGCTCAGATGACGCCGATCGATGCCCATTTCAGCCATTAAGGCTTCTTCTTCCTGAAAATGGTACCTGGCGTAATTGGCCAGCTTTGCGAAGACCTCTTCAAGATCATTGAAGGCGACTTTGTTTTCAGCCAGCAGGCCGCCAAACTGGTTGATGATCCCGACCAGATGTTGATGCTGCTGATCGACCTCTGACAGCCCGGTAACAAAGTGCTTGTCCCAATGAAATGATTCCATAGACGAACTGCCTCCGCGTTGATTTCCGGCTCCCGTAAGCGCTGCCGAGCGAACCCTTTGCGCAGCACGATGGCGACTCGGGCCGTAGCCGCTCGCGGCACGCGCCAGAGAAAAAACGCGGGCCCCGCAACTGCGGCGCCCGCGCGTCTTGGGGAGAAACGACTTACTTGCTGATCGCCTCACCCGGCGTAACGATACCCAGGAAGCTGTCGGCCTTGAGCGCTGCGCCGCCGATCAGGCCGCCGTCGATGTCTTGCTGAGCGAGCAGGCCGGCGGCGTTGTCCGGCTTCATCGAGCCACCGTACTGGATGCTGATCGACTGTGCGACATCGTCGCCGAAGAGCTTGGCCAGCAGGCCGCGCACCAGGGCGTGCGCCTCCTGTGCTTCGGCGTCGCTGGCGGTGACACCGGTACCGATGGCCCACACCGGCTCGTAAGCGACGACGGTGCGTAGCGCTTCGTCCGCGGAAAGGCCGGCGTAGGCACCATTGACCTGTGTCGTGAGCACGCTTTCGAGCTTGCCGCCCTGGCGCTCGTCGAGCGTCTCGCCGATGCAGACGATGGGGCCCATATCCAGCGAAAGAACCTTCTTGATCTTCTTGTTGACCGTTTCGTCGGTCTCGCCGAAGTAGCTGCGTTGCTCGGAGTGGCCAATGATGACCATATCGACGCCGATTTCCTTGAGCATGTCGGCACTGACCTTGCCGGTGAATGCACCCTGGTTTTCCCAGTGCACGTCCTGCGCCGCGAGCTTGACGTTGCTGCCCTTGACCACGTCGGCGACTTTGGCCAGTGCGAGATAGGTGGGAGCAATGGCGACGACGACATTCTTGATGTCTTTGGCGGCGGCGACCACTTCGGTGGCCAGCTTGACGGACTCGGCGACCGACTTGTTCATTTTCCAGTTGCCGGCAATAACGATTTTACGCATGGTATTCCTTCTGTTGGTTAGGCATGATTCGGCGAGCAGGACGGCCCCGGCACACTACCGGGGCCCGGGGTTCCGCTCGGCTTACTTCTCGGAGAGTGCGGCGACGCCCGGCAGGACCTTGCCTTCGAGGTATTCGAGAGATGCCCCGCCACCGGTCGAGGTGTGCGTGACTTTCTTCTCGGCGCCATATTTCTTGGCCGCGGTGGCCGTGTCGCCACCACCGATCACGGTCGTCGCACCTTTGGCAGTCGCCTCGACGATGGCGTCGGCCATCGCCTTGGTGCCGGCTTCGAAGTTGGCAAATTCGAAAACGCCCGCCGGGCCGTTCCAGATGATGGTTTTGGCGTTCAGGATGGCGTCGGTAAACAGCTTCGTCGATTCAGCTCCGCAATCAAGTCCCAGCCAGCCATCGGGAATCCCATCGACATCGTTGGCGACACCGGTATTGGCATCGGCGGCGAACTTGTCAGCGATGACGAAATCGCTTGGCAGCAGAATCTCCTTGCCGTTGGCTTTCGCCTTGGCCATCAGCTCGGGCACCAGCTTGGCGCCCTCCTCGTCGAACAGCGAGTCGCCGATCGGCATTCCGGAAATGACTTTCTTGAACGTAAACGCCATGCCGCCGCCGATGATGATCTGGTCGGCCTTGTCGAGCAGGTTGTTGATCAGCTGGATCTTGTCGGCCACCTTGGCGCCACCGAGGATCGCCAGCAGCGGCCGCTGCGGCGATTCGAGCACCGCCGAGAAAGCCGCCAGTTCCTTGTTCATCAGATAACCCGCCGCCCGCTGCGGTAGCTGTACGCCGGTCATCGACGAGTGATCGCGGTGGGCGGTGCCGAAGGCATCGTTGATGTAAACGTCGGCAAGCCGGGTCAGCGATGCGCGGAAGGCCTTGACCTTTTCGGGATCGGCCTTGATCTTGCTGACGCTGCCGTCGGCCCCCTTGACGGTGCCCTTGCCTTCTTCCTCGATATGGAAGCGCAGGTTCTCGAGCAGAATGACTTCGCCGGGCTTGATGCTGGCACAGGCGGCTTCGACGTCAGGACCGACACAGTCCGAAAGAAAGCTCACCGGGCGGCCGAGCAGGCCCTCCAGTGCGGTGGCCACGGGCTGCAGGCTGAATTGCGGCATGGCGTTGCCGTCCGGACGGCCAAGGTGCGACATGAGAATGACCGCGGCGCCCTTGTCCAAAGCCGACTGGATCGTCGGTAGCGCGGCTTCGATGCGCTTGGTGTTGGTGATCGCTCCCGTCACCTTGTCCTGTGGGACGTTGAAATCGACGCGGATGAGGACGCGTTTGCCCGCAAGGGCGAGATCTTCGATGAACAATTTGGACATGTTTTCCTCGAGAAAGAGTGTTGCTGGATTAGAGGCGGACTAACGGTCATGACAGTCGAGATACCCCGAATGATGAAAGTCATGACCGTCCCCCTCTTCCCCCGGCCCTTCTCCCGCAGGGGGAGAAGGGAGGTTCGTGAGTCGCATACGCGACTTTCACATTAAGAATCGAAAATGGCAGCTTGTCTCGGTTGCGGCTACAAAACGCCTCCCTCAACAGAACACCCATGCGCCACTGCGTTGAGAATCCGGAAGATCGGGGAAAGCGTTTTAACCACGCAGACGAAGTATCCTTGGCGCCGCTGTCGGAGTCAAATGCCTTTCGGCGATCGGCGCGAACAGTCACGCGGATAGGCCGGCATGGTTTTCTTCTCGCCCCGAAAACCCTGCCTTCAGACGCGCAGGGATAGTCCGAAAAGGGCGCCGGCCATCGCCACCTTTATGTGCCTACGGAATGTCTGGAACAAGCCGACACGTACTCAGCCAGCGGGCGAATCCTCGCTTGCGTTGGCGCTGCTGCCCGCCTTGACCACCAGCATGTCTTCCATCACCAGATACTCGAGATCCGAGCCGAAGAACATGTTCAAGGCGTCGGTTGGCGAACAGATCATTGCTTCGCCGCGGCGGTTGAGCGAAGTGTTGAGAACGACGCCGTTGCCGGTCAGTTTTTCCAGTTCGAGCATCAGGTCGTAATAGCGCGGATTGAATTCGCGTTGCAGTACCTGCGCCCGCGAGCTGCCGTCTTCGTGCACCACTTCCGGAACGCGTTCCTGCCAGCCTTCGGCAACCTTGAAAGTGAAAGTCATGAACGGGGCCGGGTGATCGCTGCCGAGCATCTGCGGGCCGACCGTATCGAGCATGCTCGGGCAGAACGGACGCCAGCGCTCGCGGAACTTGATCTGCGCGTTGATCCGGTCGGCAACGCCGGCAACGCTCGGACAACCAAGGATCGAGCGGCCGCCAAGCGCACGCGGACCGAACTCCATACGCCCCTGGAACCAGGCCACCGGGTTGCCGGCCACGAGCAACGCGGCAATTTCCTGCGCCACGTCGCGCAGCCGCTGCCCTTGCGGTTTTTCCGGATGGCGAGCACAGGCGGCAAGAACGTCTTCGTTGCTGTACGCCGGGCCGAGAAAGACATGCGCCATTTTTTCGATCGGCACGCCGCGCTGCACCGAGACGTAGCCCGCCGCGCCGACGGCAGTCCCGGCATCGCCCGAGGCCGGCTGCACGAACAGTTCCTTGACGTCCGCGCGGGCGATGATCTTCTGGTTGAGCTTGACGTTCAGTGCGCCGCCACCGGAGAAAGCGAGCCGACCGGTTGCGCGCAGAATATCGCCCAGGTAGTGCTCGATCATCTGCAGCGACAAATCCTCGAACAGCTTCTGCATGCTCGCCGCGTAATGGATATAGGGATCGTCGGCGCTGTCGCCGGCCCGCTTCGGGCCCAGCCACTCGATCAGCTTTGGCGAGAAGTAGTAGCCCTTGCCCTGCTCCTTGTAGCGGCGAAAACCGATGACATTGGCGTAGTCGGTGTTGACCGTCAGCTCGCCATTCTCGAACTTCGCCAGGCGCGAGAAATCGTAGCGTTCCGGGTCGCCATACGGGGCCATGCCCATCACCTTGTACTCGCCGTCCAGCATCTCGAAACCGAGATACTCGGTCAAGGCGCCGTACAGTCCGCCCAGCGAATCGGGGTCGTAGAACTCCTTGATCTTGTGAATTCTGCCGTTTTCGCCGTAGCCGAAGAAAGTGGTCGCGTACTCGCCCTTGCCGTCGATGCCGAGGATCGCCGTCTTCTCCTTGAAACCCGAGCAATGGTAGGCGCTGGACGCATGCGCCAGGTGGTGCTCGACCGGCACGATTTCGGTCGTTTTGAGATCGAAACCGAGCTGCAGCAGACACCATTCGATGCGTTTGCGGTAGCGAAAGTAGCGCCGGTTGCCTGTCAGGAGGGCGTCCAGCACCCGATCCGGCGCGTACCAATAGCGTTTGGCATAGTGCCAGCGGGCGCCTTCGGCGAGGCTGATCGGCGCGAAGGGAATGGCCACCGCGTCGACCTCGGCCGGCTTGATGCCGGCGAATTCCAGGCAGAACTTCGCCGCTTCGTAGGGCATGCGGTTTTTGGCGTGCTTGTCGCGGACGAAGCGTTCCTCTTCTGCCGCCGCAACGAGCTTGCCGTCGATGTACAGCGCCGCCGAAGGATCGTGCGTCAGCGCGCCGGAAAGTCCGAGTAGGATCAGTGCCAAGGTGGAGGTCTCACAGAGTCACACGTCGGCCCCGCTGGCTGGCCAGCAAGCGGCTGCGAACCGACGAAAGCCTCAAGTATACCCGTACCCTTGCGCCGACAGCCGATCAGAGCGGCGGCCTCTTGCCCTCAGCGCGTCCCTGACCTTGATCGCCGCCCCTGCCAGCGCGCAGGAAAATGTGCGCTGGGGCGTCCCGATGGCTTTCGGCTCCAACCTCACCGCGCTCGGCGACACCATGCCCTGGGTGTCGGAGACCTTGAAGAAGATTTCCGGCGGGACCATCAATCTGCAAGTCTTCGAGCCGGGCAAGCTGGTACCCGCCCTGGCGATCTTCGACGCCGTGTCTGCCGGCAAGGCCGAGGCGGGCTACAACTGGATGGGCTATGAGTTGGGCAAGGTTCCGGCTTCCGCACTGTTTGGCGCCGTCCCCTTCGGCATGGAAACACCGCAGTTCGCTGCCTGGATGTATTTCGGCGGCGGCGACGCGCTGCTCAAGGAAGTCTACAAACCGCACAACGTCTACCCGATCTTCTGCGGCTCGATCAGCCCGGAAGCGGCCGGCTGGTTCCGCAAGGAGATCAAGACCCCCGCCGATCTGAACGGCCTTAAGTTCCGCGCTGCCGGTTATGGCGGCAAGGTCTACCAGAAGTTGGGGGCATCGGTCACCGTGCTGCCCGGCGGTGAGTTGTTCCAGGCGCTGGAGAAAGGCGTGCTCGACGGCACCGAGTTCTCCTTGCCGACAGTCGATGACCAGCTTGGCTTCTACAAGGTCGCGGAGTACTACTACATGCCTGGCTGGCATCAGCCCTCGACCAACCAGTATCTCTACGTGAACCTCGCGGCCTGGAACAAACTCAAGCCACAAACGCAGGCCCAGATCGAGACCACCTGCACGGCGGCGGTAACCATCGCGCTAGCCAAGGCCGAAGCACTGCAGGGCGCTGTGCTGGCCAAGTTCGAGAAGGAAGGGGTCAAGGCACGCCAGTTCGACAAGGTCATGCTGGCCGCATTCGCCAAGGCCACCAGGGAGGTGATGGCCGAGGAGTCCGCCAACGACGCGATGGTCAAGAAGGTCTACGACAGCATGACCGCCTTCAAGGAACAGAACAGCAAGTGGCACGATTACGGTTACCTGCCGCGCGACTTCAAGTAATCGACGCCTGACGACCGGCGCTGTACGCCAATTGGAAGAACCGATGACCACACCAGCGCACAGCGCCGACGTCCCGCACGAAGCGGGACGGTCCGGAATTGCCCTCCCCACGACCGTAATTTCCCGCGCCACCGACCGCCTGATCGGCTGGTTTGGCGAAATTGCCTCGGCGCTGTGGACCGTATTGGTCCTGGTCATCGTGGCGCAGGTGGTGGCCCGCTATGTCTTCAACGAAGGGTCGATCATGATGGAGGAGCTGCAATGGCACCTCTACGCCATCGGCTTCATGCTCGGCCTGGCATTCACCGAGGTGCACGAGCGCAATGTGCGTATCGACGTGCTCGCCGAGACCTTTAGCCTGCGCACGCGGCTGTGGATCGAGTTGTTCGGCATCAGCACGCTACTGCTGACCTTCACTGGCTTCGTGGTGTGGTTCTCGGTGCCCTTCTTCATGAGTTCATGGGAACTGGGCGAAATCTCCGCCGCACCGGGCGGCCTGCCTTACCGCTGGTTCCTCAAGTCCTTCCTGGTCACCGCCTTCGTCTTGTTGGCGCTGGGTGGCCTGGGTCGTCTGACTCGCGTCTGGGCCGCGCTGTTCGGCCGCCGCTGACCCGCAACAAGGACCCGACATGCTTCCATTCTACGAGTTGCTAGCTATCGGCTTCATGGTGACCTTCGTCCTGTCACTGTTTAGCGGCTATCCGGTGGCCTGGCTGCTGGGCGGTCTGTCGATGCTCTTCGCCGCCATTGCCATCTTCCTCGGCGACCAGTTTGGCATGGACACCTTTCTGCTGACGAATTGGGCGAAGGTGTCCGGTATCGTCGACCGCCTCGACGCCATCATGTCCAACTGGGTTCTGGTATCGCTGCCGATGTTCATCTACATGGGCCAGATGCTCGACCGCTCGGGCGTCGCCGAGATCATGATGCGCAATTTCGTCAAGGTCTTCGGTGGTATCAGGGGCGGTCTCGGCTTGACGGTGATCGTCATCGGCATTCTGCTGGCGGCATCCACCGGCATCGTCGGGGCCTCGGTGGTACTGCTGGCGATGCTGGCGATGCCGGTCATGCTGCAGAACCACTATTCCAAGGCGGTAGCCTCGGGGGTTGTCGCGGCCTCGGGTACGCTGGGCATTCTCATCCCGCCGTCGATCATGCTGGTACTGATGGCCGACCAGGTGTCGGTCTCGGTCGGCGACCTGTTCATGGGGGCGCTGATTCCCGGTGTCGGCCTCGGCCTGCTCTACATGGTCTTCATACTGGCAGTCGGCATCCTCAGGCCCGACCTGGTGCCACCGCGACCCGCCGACGCGGAAAAGCTGTCCTTTCGGCAGATACTCATGGCCTTCGCGTCGACCATTCCGACCTTCGGCCTGATCCTGGTGGTTCTCGGTTCGATTTTCTTCGGCGTCGCCACGCCCACCGAAGCGTCCGGGCTGGGAGCTTTCGGGGCCGTCCTGCTGGCCGCTGCCAACCGCAAGCTCAATTGGCGAGTAATCCGCGAAGTCGGCATCGAGACGACGCTGACCACCTGCTTCATTTTTGCCATTTTTATCGGCGCGACCTTCTTCGCCTACACGCTGCGGCTGATCGGCGGCGACGAGCTGATCGCCGAATTCTTCAAGGGCCTGGGACTGGCGCCGATAGGGCTGGTGTTGACGGTCCTGGCGGTGGTGTTTATCGCCGGCTTTTTCCTGGACTGGTTCGAGATCGTGCTGATCATCCTGCCCTTGCTGGCACCCGTAGTCCGCCTCGCCGACATCGACATGACCTGGTTCCTGATCCTCATCGCCCTGATGTTGCAAACTTCGTTCCTGACGCCGCCCGTGGGTTTCTCGCTCTTCTACCTGAAGGGTGTGGTGCCCGACGAGGTGACCATCAAGCACATCTACCTCGGCGTCATCCCATTCGTCCTTCTACAGGTGGCGATGGTCGCGCTGTGCCTGGCTTTCCCGCAGATCATAACCTGGCTGCCCGAACAGATGTACGGGCACTGAGAACAGCGGTAACCCCGGGCAGCCCGCTCAGGGAGCGACCGCAAGACGCGCCAGATAGTCCTGATGCACGGCCAGAGTGAGCGCATTGGGGCGCAGCGCCTTGACCACCACCAGCGCATCCTCTTTGGCGTAACCACGCTCGACGAGGATTTGCGCGACCATCAGGCCCGTCCGACCGGAGCCGCCCTTGCAATGCACGGCAATCCGCTCGCCAGCGTCAAGCAGTCGATGGACGGCCTTGCGCTGCGCCTGCCAGGCGACGGCAAAATCGTCTGCGGGCGCGCGATCATCCTCGATCGGCGCATGAAACCATTGCAGCCCGTTTTGCGCGCACAGCGTCGGCAGGTCGGACACCGCATTGCTCGCCATTTCCGCATCCGGCATCAAGGTGATCACGGCGCTGGCGCCGGCCGCCTTGAGTTGCTTGAGTGCGGTCTCGGTGTCAGAGTCCCTGGTTCCCGGACAAGGGGTCAAAATCAGACCACCGGCAGGAGCTGCCAAGGGCAACAGATCGGATGGATGGGCAGGCATGGGGCACCTTTCTATGGATGAGCAATGCCGCCCAGTTTAGCGCTGTTTGGCGCTGTTTCCAGTCCACTTGAATGCGCACCACGCCGGCTCGATACGGGTGAGCCTGATCATCACTGTAAGCGCCCGGGCGATCCGGCCCTGGCCGACGTTATTCGCGGGCCGGCCGGCAAGCACTCTGCACCCCACCCCTTGAACGAAAGGCAGATCGCCGAACTCAAATCGGCCTGCCGCCGCGAGTCCTGAAGCAAAGGAAAAATGATGCCCAAATTTGCCGCCAACCTGACCATGATGTTCAACGAAGTCCTCTTTCCGCAGCGCTTCGCCGCCGCGGCCAGGGCAGGCTTCAAAGCCGTCGAATTTCTCTTCCCTTATGACCATAGCCCGGCCGAAGTGGCCGGGTGGTTGCGGGAGAATGAGCTCGAAAGCGTTCTCTTCAACCTGCCGCCGGGTGACTGGGCCAGCGGTGAGCGCGGGCTGGCGGCCTTGCCGGGTCGCGAAACGGATTTCCGCGCCAGCGTCGCCCGTGCGCTGGAATACGCCCTGGCCATGGGTACCCCCCGGGTGCACGCGATGGCCGGTGTGCTGCCGGCACATGCCGACCAGGCCTACCGGACGGCCTGCCGCGAGACCTATCTCGAAAACCTGGCCTATGCCGCGCGGGAACTGGCAAAGCATGGGCGGACGCTGCTGATCGAGCCGATCAACGGTCGCGACATGCCTGGCTACTTCCTCAACAGCCAGGCCGATGGTCACGCCATCCGCGCTGCAGTAGGCGAGGCCAACCTCAAGGTGCAGATGGACTTTTACCACGCGCAGATCGTCGAAGGCGATCTGGCGACCACCTTCAGAAAGCACTTCGCCGGCATCGGCCACGTGCAGATCGCCAGCGTCCCGGCCCGCAACGAGCCGGACGACGGCGAGGTCAATTATCCCTACCTGTTCAGGCTACTCGACGAGCTCGGTTACGACGGCTGGGTGGGCTGCGAATATCGGCCGCGAGGCAAGACCGAGGATGGCCTGGCCTGGTTGCGGGCCGCCCTTCCTTCACTAAGCCGACGAAGAATCCCCATGTAAATCGTGGCTACCGGCGATAGCGTTTTCGCAAGCAGCGTCCGCGCCTGTGTCGAGGACGACCAGCCAGCGTCCACGACATCACCCAACGGACAGGGGCAGAAAACCGTGGGAGTGGTGGGAGCACGGCCAAGCGCGCTCCCACCTTGCTGCAAACTACTCCGACTAGCCGGGCGGGCCAGTCTCAGACTACGTCACGCCATTGCTGGCGTGGTGCTCAAGCGTTGCGCTCGCGCATCCACTTGCCAACCGTCGGCGCCAACACCTTCTGCGACAGGCCGCCGGTGTAGATACCGATGTGACCGGTGGCAATGGCGAACTCCGTGTAATCCTTGCTGCCGACATGCTTGCCGAGGGCAACCGTGCACGGTGGCGGCACGATGTGGTCCTTCTCGGCGAAAATGTTGAGGATCGGGATGGTGAGATTCTTGAGGTCAACCTTGCGACCGCCAACCTCAAGCGTGCCCTTGACCAGTTTATTGGCTTTCAGGAAGTCGCGGACGAACTCCTTGAACATCTGACCACCGGCATCGGGGCCACCGAACAGCCACTTTTCCATGCGCAGGAAATTCTGCACGGCCTGGCGATCGTCGAGGATATCGATCACGTCGGCGTACTTGCCGTAGTTCAGGATGAACGGAGAGGCCATCATGAACGACTCGTTGAGCACCGTGGCCGGCACGTTGCCATGCACAGCCACCATCTGCTCGACGTCGGCCTCGGCGCCCATGGTGAACATCAGGCCCTCGTGTGGCTTGTGATTCGCCTTGTAGGCGTCGAAGTCAATCGGCGTAACGGTCAGGACCAGATGGCTGATCTTGTCCGGGTTGAGCGCCGCATAGGTGGTTGACATGGCGCCACCCTGGCAGATCCCCAACAGGGCAATCTTGTCGACGCCGTGATGCTGACGAATGAAGTCGACGGTGTCATCGAGGTAACCGTTGATGTAGTCGTCGATGGTCCTGTACTTGTCGACCTGACGCGGGTAGCCCCAGTTGTTGAGGTAGACGTCAATACCCTGGTTCAGCAGATTGCGGACCAGTGAGCGATCCGGTTGCAGGTCGGCCACTTCGTAGCCGTTGATCAGCGGCGGCACGATGAGCAGCGGCGTCTTCATGATCTTCGCCTGCTCGACGAGCGCGTGGTAATGGTAAACCTCGATCCCGTCCTGCTCGAAGATGACGTCCTTCGGCGTGCTGCCGATGTCGATATCGTCGTCGGTCATCTTGGTGAGATTGCTGATGCCCTTGGTGAGCTTCGCGTTCAGGGCGGCGGTTTCCGCGGCGACGTCGGCGGGAAGAATCTGTATTGGGAAAGAAAACATAGGGGTAGCGTCCTCCTAAAAGTCTATTAGCTTGTCAGCCGGATCAACAAGAGTCGGGCGGGCTCTGCCTACTCGCTCTTGGCACGACGCGCTGCGGTGGTACGAGCGGCAGGCTTGGCTGCTGCTGTCGCGGGAGGCAAGGACTTCTTGAGCAGGCGGACCTCTCTCTTCAGGTCGTGGATCACCTGGTAGGTTTCGTCCAGCTCGCTGCGAGTGGGCATATCCAGACCGCGGAAAATGTCCTCGACGACAGCGCGTTGCGCCAGCTTGAACGCATGCTGAGCCTTGGTGAAATCGTTTTGCGTGTCGAGGAATTCCTGCTTGTTGAAGGTCACCAGCAGCGACTTGTCAGCGGTGCGATACCAGAGACCCATCAGCTGGCGTACGGCCGTGATCTTGTCGCCTTTGGCAGCAACCTTGCCAAGCTCATCCACGGTCGCTTCGACGGCCGTGGCAAGCGCCTCGGCGAAGCGCTTGTGAAACGCCAGACTGGTTTTGCGCAGATCAACGACCGCGTCGACCAGTCGCAAGGTTTTGGCGTGCTTCTCGCGCGAGGCACCAAAGAGGGGGATCTGACCGACGCCGGCGACGGCGCCGACATCGCCTTCCATCGACAGCAGGCGATTGAGACCCGCCGTGCCACCGAGCATCGCTTCGCCAACGTGCCCCGAAGAGGCCGCCTGCATCAGAAAGGACAGCCAGGGACCAAACGCATCGGGCATATCCTTGCTCATCGTCCCGGCAAGATCGCCGAGATGCGAACTCATACCCATGCTGCGCTGGAGCATGGCGGTCGATTCCTTGGCCCAGTTATCGGCAAAACCCTTGAGGTCGGGACGCCAGTCCTTGTTGGCCTCAAGGTTCGGCGCCACGACCTTCATCGACCGGAAAAAGAAATCCATTACCCGGGTCATTGCCGTCTGGCTGCCGGCCATGCGCTCCATAAGCATCTTCGCCGCATCATTGCTACTTTTGGTAGCCGCTTCGACGCCTTTTTTCACTACTTCCACGGTGCTTTCCGTACCGCTGCCTGGGAGATTCTGCAGCATCCCGGCCCAGTCACTCATCATGCGCTTCTGCATATCAGCCCAAGCGTTGACGACGCCGCCTAGTTGCTCATTCGGATTATTACTTTCCACGCGTTCGATCTCCTTCCAGTGTGTCGGACACGCCTACCGTGATGCCGGGCAAATGCCCATCGGTAGACAAGGTGCTCTACAACCAAACAGCGGCCGTCCGAAGACGGCCGCGATCATGCAGTCGTACTGGCTAAAGCCTTGTCACGCCAGTGCCACCACCGCATCTGCCTTGTGCTTGGCCTCACCCTGCTCGTTGGCGCAGGTTAACTCGAGGCGTACACATTTCTCGCCGTTCTGTTCCAGCTTCTCGACGACCTTGCCGGTACAGACCATGCTTTCGCCGATCCAGGTGATCGCCGTGAAGCGCACCCCGAAAGTGCGGATCGCCTCCTGCGGCACCCATTGCGTCAGCAGGCGACCGAGGTAGGCCATGCCCAGCATGCCATGCGCAAAAACGTCCTTCATCCCTTTCGAGCGGACGTAGTCCTGGTCGAGGTGCAGGGGATGGTGATCGCCCGAGCCGGTCGCGTACAGCGCCAGGGTTAGACGAGACACCGGCTCCGTGGTCAACGAAGGGATCTCGTCGCCCACGTTGATTGCGTCAAAATTCGGTATTGTCATCGACTTTCCCCTATGCCCTGATGACGATCACAGTGCGCAGATCGCACACCGCTTCGCCCTGCCGGCTGACCTTGACATCCTTGACGATGAACTGCAAGGCACCGTTCTTCTTGTCGTAGATATCCGTCACCTGGCCGTCAAAATCCAGCGTATCACCGGAATAAACCGGCTTGTGATACGTGAAAATCTGCTCGCCGTGCAGCATCTTGCCGAAGTCACAGCCCATGGTCGCGATGTAGTCGAAAGGCTCATCCTTGTCCATGTCCATGCAGAAAAAGAAAGTCGGCGGCACCAGAACGCCTGGCAGTCCCGCTTTCCTGGCGGCGGCTTCGTCAAAGTAGAGCGGGTTCGTTTCTCCCGTCGCCTTGGCGAACCACTTCAGTTGCCACGCCGTCGGGGTGACCGCGTGTGGCGGCACTTTCATGCCTATGTGTTTCTTGTCAATCAACATCTGCTTCACTCCTCGCCCACCCCGCAACCCAAGCTTACGGGGTGGGAATCCTCGTTGGCGACTCGATCAGAGAACTTCGATGGCAATCGCTGTTGCTTCACCACCACCGGCGCACAGGCCGGCGATACCGCGCTTGAGACCACGCGCCTTGAGCGCGTAGAGCAGCGTCACCAGAATCCGCGAACCCGTTGCGCCGATCGGATGACCAAGCGCGCAGGCACCGCCATTGACGTTGACCTTGTCACGCGACAGTTTGAGGTCGCGCATCGAGGCCATGGTCACCGCCGCGAAAGCTTCGTTGATCTCCCAGAGGTCGACGTCCTCGGTCTGCCAGCCAGCCTTCTTCAGCACCTTCTGGAAAGCGACTACCGGCGCGGTCGTAAACCACGACGGGTCCTGGGCAAAGGTCGCATGCGCGACGATCCGCGCCAACGGCGTGACACCGGCAGCCTTGGCGTCCGATTCGCGCATCAGTACAAATGCTGCCGCACCGTCGGAAATCGACGACGAGTTGGCTGGCGTAACCGAACCGTCCTTCTTGAAGACAGGCTTCAGCTTCGAGATCTTCGACGCATCGCATTTCATCGGCGTTTCGTCGAGCTCGACCACCGTATCGCCCTTGCGGGTGCTGACCGTGACCGGCGCGATTTCGTCCTTGAAGACGCCGCTGGTGACGGCATTCTGTGCCAGGGTCACCGACTCGACAGCAAAGGCATCCATCTCTTCACGCGTGAAAGCGTACTTGTCGACGCACAGCTCGGCAAACACGCCCATCGGCTTGCCTTTTTCGTACGCATCCTCGAGGCCATCGAGGAACATATGGTCGTGCAACACACCATTACCCAACCGGTAGCCCGAACGGGCGGTGGTCAGGACGTGCGGTGCGTTGGTCATCGACTCCATACCGCCGGCAATGGCGATGTTGACCGAACCGGCAAGCAGTTCGTCATGCGCAATCATGATCGTCTTTTGCGCCGAGCTGCACATCTTGGTCAAGGTGGTGCACGGCACCGAGGTCGGCAATCCTGCGCCGAGAACAGCCTGGCGCGCCGGCGCCTGGCGCACACCGGCCATCAGACAGCAGCCCATCAGGGCTTCGTCGATGTCCTCGACCTTGACGCCTGCCTGCTCGACGGCGGCCTTGATGGCGACGGAGCCGAGCTCGGGCGCGGTAACCGCTGAAAACTGGCCCTGGAAAGAACCGACGGGGGTGCGCTTGGCACCTACGATGACAACTGATTCACTCATGTAACACTCCTTTCATGCAATGGGTATTGGCGGAATCGCCAAGTCGAAGTTCGCGTGTAGGCAGCGATTACTTCGGAGCCATGCGAATGGAACCGTCGATACGGATCACTTCGCCATTCAGGTACGAGTTCTCGCAGATGTGCTGAACGAGAGCGGCGTATTCGGCCGGCTTGCCCAGGCGCGATGGGAAGGGAACCATCTGGCCCAGGGAATCCTGAGCGGCTTGCGGCAGGCCTTTGAGCATTGGCGTTTCGAAGATGCCTGGAGCGATGCACATCACGCGGATGCCGTGCGCGGCCAGTTCACGCGCCACCGGCAACGTCAAGCCAGCCACCGCGGCCTTCGAGGAGGCATAGGCTGCCTGACCGATCTGACCATCGAAAGCGGCAACCGAGGCGGTATTGACGATCACGCCACGCTCGCCCTTGTCGTTCGGCTCGTTCTTGCTCATGGCGTCAGCGGCCAGACGAATCATGTTGAAAGTGCCGACCAGGTTGATGCTCACCACGCGTGCAAAGGTGGCCAGATCGTGCGGGCCATTGCGGCCGAGCACTTTCTTGGGGGGTGCGACACCGGCACAGTTGACCAGCCCGTGCAGGCCACCAAATTCGTTCACCGCCATTTCGATGGCCGCAGTTGCGCTCGCTTCATCGGTCACGTCGGTCTTTGCGAAGCGAGCGTTTGCCCCCAGCTCCGCCGCCTGCGCCTCACCGGCAGTGGCATCGATGTCGACGATCACCACTTTGCCACCCGCACGAACCAAGTTGCTCGCCGTCTCCGCGCCGAGTCCGGAACCCGCTCCTGTTACCACAAACACACTACCGTTGATTTGCATTTTAACCCCCAAAAAAATATCGCGACATCACGCGATGTCGCGCTACTGGTCCATGCCGACGTCGATCGTTGCGACCCGACATCGTCACGGAAGAATACGACCCCCCCGCTGACCCGACGCCATCCTGGTGACGCCGCAGCCGTGCCTTCGAAAATACTGCCCAGTGAAAAAGTCGCACTGGCGGTCCACCTCCCTGCTGGCTGCGTCGCAGCGCCTACTTCCCGGCGGGGCCGGCAGCAGCGACGAGCAATCGTGGCATTGTCGAATGCCGAGTGCTACCGAGTCAAGCTCTGCTCCGGAGAGGCCGCTGGATTTCACGATCACGAATACGGCCCCTCACTTCCCCGGTGCCGTGTCTGGCGGGCTGTCAGCGGCTTTCCCTGGGCCGTACGGCGATTGCGAAGCGCTCATCAGGACAGCTGACGCCACGCATGCCTTCGGCACGCCCCCTGAACCATTCGCGGGCGCGCAGCATCGGGACCCCGACTTGACGTACTCTGCTCAACCCATCACCAGATTTGGCAGCCAGAGAATGATCTGCGGAAAGATCATGCACAGCACCAGCACCACCAGGTTGACCAGGATAAACGGTGCGACCGACCGGTAAATATCCGCCATACTGACATCCACCGGTGCTACTCCCTTCAAATAAAAAAGCGCAAATCCGTAAGGGGGGGTCTGCACGGCGACCAGGATATTGATGATCATCAGCACCCCGAACCAGATCGGGTCATATCCCATGGAAACTACTATCGGTGTAAACAGGGGTGCGCACATCAGCACGATAATAAATTCATCGATGATGAAGCCCAGCAGCAGCATAATGATCTGAAACATAATGATGATCGCTAACGGAGGCAGATCGAGGCTGCTGGTAAAATCGGCCACCATCCCCTGCACGCCCATCAACAGATGAAAATTGCTGAATACCGATGCACCAAAAATGATCCACATCGCAACGCTGACCAGGGTCGCGGTATGCATCCCGGCCGCGCGAAACATGTCAAGCTTGAAGCGCTTGAACAGAATAGCCAGAAGAATCGCGCCGACCACGCCGATGGCTCCCGACTCGGTCGGCGTGGCGATACCCGAGATAATGCTGCCAAGCACCGCGACGATCAACAGGATCGCAAAGAATCCGTCACGCGCAATCCTGAATTTTTCTTTGGCGCTCAGTGCGGGGACATCCTCCTGTTCATTGTCCAATGGCGCCCTGGTCGGATCCAGTCGGCAACTGATGACCACATAGATAATTAGCATAACGATGGTCAAAAGTGCCGGCATCATCGCCCCGAGGAACATCCTGCCAACCGAGTTCTGGGTAGTGGCGGCAAACATGATCATCGGGATACTGGGTGGAATCAGAATACCCAGCGCGCCACCCGCCATGATTACACCCAGGGCCAGTTGCCGGTTGTATCCGCGGTCCAGCATCGGTTTCAAGGCAATACTGCCGGAAGTCATGATTCCGGCACCGATGATACCCACCATCGCGCCGATCATCGAGCAGACACCGATCACACTGATCGCCAGCGAACCTCGCACTTTTCCGATGACCATCTGAGTGGCGTTGAACATCGCGTCACCGATTCCGGACTTGGTAAGCAGTTGCCCCATGTAGATATAGAGCGGGATGGCCAGCAGAACAAAACTGAAGTAGGTGGCCTCGAGCGTGGTAGGTATGACATTGAAAATACCGTCGCCCCAGACCATGTATCCAACCGACATGGCAATACCACCGAGTGCCAGTGCCACAGGCGCGCCCAGCGCAAAAAAAGTCAGGACGCAAAGCAGCAATACACCGGTAAGCGCTTCAATTCCCATCGGAATCCTCCTGTGCAAGGAGATCCTTGCCTGTGAATAGGTAGTATATGGCTGCCAGCATATCCCGGCCCAACTGGGCGATGAACAGTCCACACGCGATTATCGACATGATCCAGAAATGGTACATGGGTGGCGCCCACTCGCTCTCCCGTCGATAATCGAACTCAATCGCCTCCAGCAACTTCCCGATACTCATATCCAAAACGATCACCAGAAAGAATATGCCGAGCGCGTAAGATATCAAATCAAAAACGCGCCGGGCATTTTCGGAGACGTTGGTATATAAAATATCCACATTTATGTGCGCCTTTTTCTGCTGTGCGTAGGCACCGCCGAGCGCCGAAACATAGCCAAACATGAACAGGGATAGATCAAAGGCCCAGATGGTGGGACTGTTGAGAAAGTAGCGCGCGAAAACCTCATACGCGACCACAAATGCCAGCACCGGCATCAGGTAAGAGGCTGCCTTACCCATGAGCATGACCACAAAATCGATGCCGCGGCATATCATTTTCAAAGCAGTTATAGTCATTCAGACACCTGCAATGCCAAAGGTTATAAGTCGAAACGAGCGCATGAGCGGGAGCTCAGCGACCCTGCTGTCTGACGCCAACGTCCCTCAGAGGCCCAATGTGTATTTCATCACAAAAATTATTAAGGCGACAGTCCTCAGTCAACACAAGAAACCAAGGACCTTCGGAAAAAACCCGGGCTGCCTTGCTGGCTGCTCGCTTCCCGGACTGCATTTACTGTGGAAGCTCATCGAAAAGACGTTGCTGTTTCCCGCCTTCCGACACCGTTTTTGCGCGCTTAGTGAAGTGGTGGCTTTATCCCCTGCCGCCCTGCCCCACTGATGCTCGGACACCGGAAGCGAGAGCGACACCTTGCCTGCTTTTCAGATTATTCGAAAGGCACCCTTCATGGGCTACTTGCCAATGAAGGGTGCGCTCAAACCCGAAATCAAGGTTGCTTTTGCTTGTTCAGGATATCAATCAGCTCTTTGCTGTATTTGTCCTGCTTAGCATATTCCTCCCGCAGAGTGGCGCTGGCATCCGCCCATGCCTTGCGATCTTCCGCGGACGGTTCCGGGCTCCACATCAGGCCTTTTGATTTCATTTCGGCTACCGCTTCGGATTCCCATTTTTTGCCCATGGCAAGCTGTTCCTCAGCATGTATGACCGTGGCCTTGCGCACGGCCGCCTGCAAATCTTCGGGCAGTTTTTTCCAGGCAGCGCGGTTTACAATGATCGGCAGCACCTGTGCGCCTGCCAGCGGCAAACGGTACATGTACTTGGCCACTTCCACATGGTTGCCATCACGGTGATCAATCATGTTGCTGCCGATAGAACCGTCGATGACACCGGTTGCCAGGCTCGTATAGATCTCGTTCCACGCCAGAGAAACCGGGGACGCGCCCAGATTACGCAGGAACTTTCCATAGGCACCCGGCGCACGGATTTTCAGGCCCTTGAAATCGGCGATGGAATTGATCGGATTCTTGGTGATTATAAATACCGGCGGCTGAATGTACGGTTCCAGCCACACCAGTCCCTGCGAACCGTAGGCTTTTTCCAGCACTTTGTCCCAACCCTTGGCATGAAACAGTTCCTGCAGTTCGGCCGGATCATCGGTTCCGCCCGGCAGCCCGATCTCCACGATGCCGGCGGGCAGCTCGCCCGCATGCATCGACTGGAAAGGTGCTCCCATGGTGATCAGGCCTGATTTCACCGCGCTCAAAACGCCCGTCGTACCGACGCCTTCACCCGAATAGAGCACCTGTACTTTGATACGACCACCGGAAAGTTGTTCGATATTACTGCCCAGCTTTTCATAGAGCGTGCCGAACGCCGTGCCACGCCCGTAGAGGTTCGCGAAGCGCCAGTTATACTCAGCCGCGGACACCGGGACCGCCATAAGTCCTGAGACCACAGTGGCTGCCAGCGCCAAACTTGTCATTAGCTTTCGAAATTTCAGCATATCATCGTGCTCCGTGTTGTTACATCGGTTGTCGGCAGGAGATAAACCCCCCGTTTGAGTACATACCATACTCATCTTTGTAAAAAAAAACGACAGCTATGATAAACAAAATCTATTTAACGGTCATGACAATCGAAACACCCCAGATCATGAAAGTCATGACCGTTTTCCCCTCTTCCCCCGGCCCTTCTCCCGCGAGGGGAGAAGGGAGGTTCGTGAGTCGCATACGCGACTTTCACATTAACGGTCATGACAAGCGAGACACCCCAGATCATGAAAGTCATGACCGCCCCCCTCTTCCCCCGGCCCTTCTCCCGCGAGGGGAGAAGGGAGGTTCGTGAGTCGCATGCGCGACTTTCACATTAACGGTCATGACAAGCGAGACACCCCAGATCATGAAAGTCATGACCGCCCCCCTCTTCCCCCGGCCCTTCTCCCGCGAGGGGAGAAGGGAGGTTCGTGAGTCGCATACGCGACTTTCACATTAAAGCTTGACCTATGACTGCCAATCACTATTTTCATGTGATTGCCGAACGATACCTGTTTAGGTACTGCGTCGTTACCCCTGTCAGAGCCCTGTCCGTGCGACCGGGTTCGGCGTCGCTGTCCGCGGCAACTAGTCGGCGCTCATGCCCGGCGTGGCGCCGCGGCGGCCATCGCTGGAGATGTCTGCGGCGGCGCAGAGCGACTCGTCGATTGGGGAGGGAAATCCTGGCCATGTTTTTCTCCTTGCAATAAGGCTTTTCAAAGCAAGTAGTGTGCCCGGCTCGGCGGGAGTCGGTGCGCGAGACTCCACCAGAAGGCAGCGCTGTTGCCGTCACTTCGGCGCCGCTGTCGAGGAGAACGCGGCAGCGCTCGCCATTGAGAGACTCGACGGTGCCTTGCGAGGCGTTGCTTTTACCAATGAGACTGGCGACGAATGATCTCGCTGGCCGTTCGTAAAGCGCTTCAGGGCTGTCGATCCGCCGGATGATCCCCTGGTTGAAGACAGTGATGCGGTCGGACATGGTCAATGCCTCGCTCTAATCGTGGGTAACGAAAACAACGGTGAATGCCGAACTTCCGGTGAATATACTTGATTTCCAGCTTCATGTGCTCACGCAATACTTATCCGGCACGCCAAGCGGCTCGGCCATCAGCACCAGTTCCGGATTGAAAACCGGTGCCTCCGCCAGGATGATGCGCTGCTGCTGGCCGCCGGAGAGCCGCTGCGGATAGCGAGCGGCGACTTCGCCGAGACGTACCCGCTCGAGAACCTTCCTGATCTTGACCTTGATCTACGCGGCCGGCAGCTGGCGCACCGCCTGCGGGAAACACAGGTTTTTTGGCCACCGTCATATGCGGCAAAGGAGCGTAGTTCTGGAAGACCATGCAAATATTGCGCTTGTGCGGCGACAGCTGCTTGATCGCCGGATCACCGACGCGAATTTCGCCAGCGTCGGTGTTTCAAAACCTGCCCGCATCGTCAGAGGAGCTTGCTAAATCGCTGGCGCGACTTTCACGGCAAGCCACCAGCAATACGACAAGCGGCGAAGTCGCAAGGACTCGCGAACACGCTTCAGGCGCCGCGAGAGCCTTTCAGTTGACCTGAATCAGTCCGCCAACGGCCCGATGCCTTAGTATTTTCGCTTTGGCCGAAGCGCTTCGCGGCACAGACTGAGGGGCACTCTGGCATCCACTGGACGAAACCCCATGAGCGAGAATCCCAAGCAATCCATAGAGCCCCCCTTTGAGCCCGGCGCCAACGACGCAGCCCCACCGCGCGCCGGCTTCTCCCGCCGCCTCAGCGATCGCCACACGCTCGATTCCAGCGCGCTGGAAGACATCGACCGCATGACCAACATCGCGCTTGGCAAACTGTGCGGTGGCGTTTCACCAGCGTCACTGGCCATGGCCTACCTCGACTGGACGGTGCACCTTGCCTCATCACCCGGGAAACAGTTTCAACTGGGCGCCAAAGCGATACGCAAGGCGATGCGCCTGGGCAGCTATGCCCTGACTTCGGCAATCGCCGGCAACGCCGAGCCGTGCATCGAACCACTTCGCGGCGACCACCGTTTCGACCATCCCGGCTGGCAACGCTTTCCCTACAACGTCATCTACCAGGGCTTCCTGCTCAACCAGCAGTGGTGGCACAACGCGACCACCGACGTGCGCGGCATTTCGAAGCACAATCAGGCCTCGGTTGCGTTCACCGCCCGCCAGATCCTCGACATGGCTGCGCCGTGCAACCTCCCCTTCCTGAACCCCGAGATCGCCGAAACAACGCTCACGGAGCGCGGCGCCAATCTGGCGCGCGGCGCAAGCAACTACCGTGAGGACTTCAGGCGTTCGCTGCGCGACGAGCCGCCCGCCGGGGTGGAAGCCTTCCGCGTTGGAGAGAACCTGGCCATCACCCCCGGCAAGGTGATCTACCGCAATCACCTGATCGAGCTGATTCAATATTCACCGAGCACCGACACCGTTCAGCGCGAACCGGTACTGATGCAATCGGCGTGGATGATGAAGTACTACATCCTCGACCTTTCACCGCACAACTCGCTGGTCAGGTACCTCGTCGAGCACGGCCATACGGTGTACATGATTTCCTGGCTCAACCCGGGTCCCGAGCACCGCAATCTGGGCATGGAAGACTACCGCCGGCACGGCACGCTGGCTGCGGTGGACGCCATCGCCGAGATGCAACCCGGGCACAAGATCCACGGCGTCGGCTACTGCCTGGGAGGTATTCTGCTGATCATCACCGCCGCAGCCATGGCCCGCGACGGCGACGATCGCCTGGCCAGCGTCTCCCTGTTCACCACCATGACCGACTTCACCGAAGTCGGCGAAATCAACGTTTTCATGGATGCCAGCGAAGTAACCCTGCTCGAAGACATGATGTGGCAGAAAGGCTACCTCGATCACAAGCAGGTTTCGGGAGGCTTCCAGATATTGAAGTCCGCCGACCTGATCTGGTCGAAAATGGTCCGCGAGTACTACCTCGGGCACCGCGAGCCGATGTTCGACCTCATGGCCTGGAACGCCGACGGCACGCGCATGCCCTATCGCCAGCACTCCGAGCTGCTGCGCCGACTGTACGTTGACAACGAGCTCTTCGAAGGCAAGTACATGGTCGAAGGCCGCGCCATTTCGATCAGCGACATTCACTGCCCGATTTTTGCCGTTGCCGCCGTCGCCGACCATGTCGCCCCCTGGCACTCGGTCTACAAACTGCACCTGCAAAGCGATGCCACGGAACTGACTTTCGTCCTCACCAGCGGCGGCCACAACGTCGGCATCATCAACGAACCCGGCCACCCACGCCGCTCCTTCCAGCTCAGCGTCTGCCACGAAGGCGACCGCTGCATCGACCCGGAAACCTGGAAGGAACGTACCCCGAGCACGGCCGGCTCGTGGTGGCCGGTGTGGCAGCAGTGGCTGACGCGACACTCATCGGGCAGCGAAGCGCCACCGAGCATGGGTGCTGCCGACAAGGGCTACCCGCCGCTGTGCGACAGCCCGGGAACCTACGTGCTGCAGAAGTAGTCTGGATCCCTCGGCCGCCAGCGCCTGCAGAACGTCGACAACGAGACCAGAAGCATCTTCGTTGCTGGCGGGCTTCCATCAATCTACCGGGCCTTGGTGGCCTTGTTAGGTCGAGCGGCGCCGCGCTTGCAATCTCCCCTTGTTTCCGGAACAATAACCAAGCGCTTGCTTTCTTAGCGCGTTCTTGCCATCTTCCGGAACCCACTTCATGAACCTGAGCACCGGCACCGTCGTGCCTTCCCCGCCACCTTCCCCCTACCCTCGCTTGCTGGCCCCGCTCGACCTGGGCTTCACGACGCTCAAGAACCGCGTGCTGATGGGTTCGATGCACACCGGGCTCGAAGAGGAAAAGAACGGCTTCGCGCGCATGGCAGCGTTCTATGCCGAGCGCGCCCGCGGTGGCGTCGGGCTGATCGTCACCGGCGGCTTTTCGCCCAATCTGGCGGGGCGGGTCTACCACTTCGGTTCGCAGCTCAGCTTTCCCTGGCAGGTGCGCAAGCACCGCCAGATCACCGAGGCCGTGCATGCCGCCGACGGCAAGATTGCGCTGCAGATCCTGCATACCGGGCGCTACGCCTACCACCCGCTGAACGTCGCGCCGTCGAAGCTGCGCGCACCAATCAACCGCTTCACGCCGCGCGCGCTGAGTGAGTGGGGCATTCGCAAAACCATCGGCGACTACGTGCGCTGCGCGCAGCTGGCGCAGACGGCCGGCTACGACGGCGTCGAGATCATGGGCTCCGAGGGTTACCTGATCAACCAGTTCATCGCCCAGCAAACCAACAAGCGCAACGACCAGTGGGGCGGCGCTTTCGAAAACCGCATCCGCTTCGCGGTCGACACGGTGCGCGCGACACGCGAGAAAGTCGGCCCGAACTTCATCATCATTTTCCGCCTGTCGATGCTCGATCTGGTCGAAGGCGGCAGCAGCTGGGAAGAAGTGGTGCAACTCGCCCAAGCCATCGAAGCGGCCGGCGCGACCTTGATCAATACCGGTATCGGCTGGCACGAGGCGCGCATCCCGACCATTGCCACCATGGTTCCGCGCGCCGCTTTCGCCTGGGTGACGAAACGCCTGAAGGGTTCGGTGAGCATCCCGCTGATCACCACCAACCGCATCAACACGCCGGAAGTCGCCGAGGAGGTGCTGGCCTCGGCAAGCGCCGACATGGTGTCGATGGCCCGCCCCTTCCTGGCCGACGCCGATTTCGTCAACAAGGCGGCGGCCAACAGGAGCGACGAGATCAACACCTGCATTGCCTGCAACCAGGCCTGCCTGGACCACATTTTCAAGGGCCAGCTGAGCAGCTGCCTGGTCAATCCACGTGCCTGCCACGAAACCGAGCTGATCATCGAGAAGGCGCTGACACGCAAGAAAGTTGCCGTCGTCGGCGCCGGGCCGGCAGGCATGGCCTGCGCCACCACGGCCGCCGAACGCGGCCACGCGGTCACCTTGTTCGAAGCGGCGGACCAGATCGGCGGCCAGTTCAACATCGCCAAGCGGATTCCCGGCAAGGAGGATTTCGCCGAGACGCTGCGTTACTTCGGGCGGCGCATCGAAACCAGCGGCGTGACCCTGCAGTTGAATCAGCGCGTCGATGCCGAACGGCTCAAGGCCGGCGGCTTCGACCATGTCGTGCTGGCCACCGGCATCAGCCCGCGTCAGCCGGCCATCGCCGGCATCGACAGCGACAAGGTGAGCAACTACGTCGACCTCGTCGAAGGCCGCAAAGTGGCCGGCAAGCGCGTGGCCATCATTGGCGCCGGCGGCATCGGCTTCGACGTCGGTGAGTTTCTGACCCACGCACACGACGAGCGGAGCGAAAGCGAACGCTTCAATGACGAATGGGGTATCGACCCGAGCTACGCGCATCGCGGCGGCCTCAAGCCAGCGCTCGATGAGCCGGCGCCGCGGCAGGTCTTCCTGCTGCAACGCAAGTCGTCGAAAGTCGGTGACGGCCTGGCCAAGACCACCGGCTGGATTCGCCGCACCCTGCTCAAGAAGCGCGGCGTGCAGATGATCGGCGGCGTGAACTACGAGCGCATCGACGACGCCGGCCTGCACATCACCGTCGATGGCCAGGCACAGACGCTGCCGGTCGACAGCATCGTCGTCTGCGCCGGCCAGGAATCGCGCCGCGAACTGCTCGCCCCCTTGCAGGCCGCCGGCATTTCGGTGACGCTGATCGGCGGTGCCGACGTCGCCGCCGAACTCGACGCCAAGCGCGCCATCGATCAAGGCACGCGGGTGGCCGCGGCACTGTGATGATGGCTCGCGCGCGCAGGCATCCCCGGCAGGCCAGGGCATGCCGGCTGCGCCGCGACGCTCGGGCCTGAGCCGATGCCCAGGCGAAAAGCAGAAGCCGGGCTCGAGCCCAATCGCCGCGCCGAGTTGCTGCGCGCGGCCGCCCGGCTGTTCGTCGAAAAAGGTTTCGACGCCACCACCACGCGCGACATCGCCGACGCGGTCGGCATGCGCTCGGGCAGCCCGTTCTACCACTTCCGCAGCAAACAGGAACTGCTCAAGACGGCCATGGTGGAGGGACTCGACGCCGGCTACGCGCGCCTCCTGACCGCCATCGACGGCATCACCGACCCCGAGCAGCGACTGCGCGTACTGGTCCGTACTCATCTCGGCACTCTGCTCGAAAGTGAATGCCATGCGCCGATGCTGCTCGGCGAAACGCGCGCCCTCGACGCCGCCGCGCACGCCGAAATCGCCGCCGCGTTCGAGCGCTATCAAGTGCCGTGGCAGGCGACTCTCGACGAACTGCAGCACAGCGGCAAGCTCGCTTCCGCGGCGGCGCCGGTGCGGCTGCTGCTGTTTGGAATGCTCAACTGGTCGAAACACTGGTATCGCCCGGACGGAAAGCTCTCGCTCGATGAACTCGCGAATAGCGCGGTTGCATTGCTGCTCGGCGAGTCGCGAACAACGGTGCCAGCAACAGGCACGCCCTAAGTGCCATGTTGGCGAGACTTCTCAAACACCCCCCCGTCACTGCGAGGAGCGCAGCGACGCGGCAGTCCAGCACCACTTTCTCGCCATAGCCGTTCCCTCGACTTTCGATCAGCCAGCGCGACTTTCACGCCACGAGCACACATGAACGCAACGCCAGACTTCGATCTGCAGCCCACACTTATCGGCGAAAGAATTTCCCTTCGTCCCCTGCAAGCCGGTGATTTCGAGCCGCTCTACGCGGCCGCGTCTGATCCCGCGATCTGGGAGCAGCATCCGGAGCCTTTGCGCTACCAACGCGCCGTCTTTGCAGGCTTCTTTGCCAGCGCCCTCGCCTCCGGCGGTGCGCTGGTGGCTATCGACAATCATTCAGGCGCGGTCATTGGCTCGTCCCGCTACTACGACTGGAATCCCGACGCCAGGGAGGTGACCATCGGCTATACCTTCCTTGCCCGCAGTCATTGGGGCGGAAGCAGCAACCGGGAAATGAAGCAACTCATGCTCGGCCACGCCTTCCTGTTCGCGAAAGCCGTCTGGTTCCATATCGGCCGCGACAACCGCCGTTCGCGCAGGGCCATGGAAAAGATCGGCGGCCAACTGTCGCACGAGGCCAGAGTCGAAGCGAACGGCGTCGCACACGACTACGCCTTCTACAGGATTGAAGCGCCACAGTGAACCAGCGCGCCAATCATGGACAGCTCATTCCGACCGCGGCCCACGCTTCGCGCACTTGAGCCACACTCCGGATTCATGGCGTTCCAGCGTACGTCACAGCCTTGGCAGCCGATCTTCTCTCGGTTCGGTGTATCCGCTTGCAAACGCCAGGCTGAGTCAGTTTGCAAGTGCTGCGCTGACAGACGTAGAACAGACAGACGCAGACTCATTAGCACCTTAAAGCACCTTAAACATCTTAAGCAGCGAGGGGGCGGAAATGACTATTCGAATTGCGGCCGCGTTGACAGCGGCGGCCTTACTCGCCTGCTCAGCGTTGGCACGGGCCGAAACCACGCTCACCATCGCCACCGTGAATAACGGCGACATGATCCGGATGCAGGGGCTCTCGGAGGTGTTCGAAAAAGCCCATCCCGAGATCAAGCTCGACTGGGTGGTGCTGGAAGAGAACATGTTACGCCAGCGCGTCACTACCGACATTGCGACCAAAGGCGGGCAGTTCGACGTGCTGACAATTGGCACCTACGAGGCCCCCATCTGGGCTGAGCGAGGGTGGCTTGTGGCGCTCGACAATTTGCCGGCGGACTACGACCCCGATGATATCCTGCCGCCAATCCGCGAGGGCCTGTCGTTCAAGGGCACGATGTATGCCGTGCCGTTTTACGGCGAGTCTGCGTTCACCATGTACCGCACCGATCTGTTCAAGAAAGCTGGGCTCGAGATGCCCGAAAAGCCGACATGGGATTTCATCAAGGAAGCTGCCCGCAAGCTGGCCGACAAGAGCAATGAGGTTTATGGCATTTGCCTGCGTGGCAAGCCGGGCTGGGGGGAGAACATGGCGTTCCTCACGGCCATGGCCAACTCGTATGGCGCTCGTTGGTTCGATATGAGCTGGAAACCGCAGTTCGACGGAGAAGCATGGAAGGCAACGATCACCGATTACGTCGAACTGATGAACGAAGTCGGCCCGCCAAACGCTTCAGCCAATGGCTACAAAGAAAACCTGGCCCTGTTCCGGGCAGGCAAGTGCGCGATCTGGATCGACGCGACCTCGGCTGGCCAGTTCGTGACCAACGCGGACTCTGCTGTGGTCAACAGTGTGGGCTTCGCGCTCGCGCCGGACAAAGGCCTGGGCAAGAGCGCAAACTGGCTCTGGGCCTGGGCGCTGGCAATTCCCGAGAGTTCCGTCAATAAGGATGCGGCGAAGAAATTCGTGGCCTGGGCCACTTCGAAGCACTACCTGGAACTGGTCGCGTCGAAGGAAGGCTGGTCGAACGTACCTCCGGGCACCCGTCGGTCGCTTTATGAAAACCCGGCGTATCTCGACGCGGCGCCCTTTGCCAGGCTAACGCTCGCGTCGATCCAGGCAGCCGATCCGAACCATCCGACCGTCGAACCCGTCCCCTATACCGGAATTCAGTTTGTCGCCATCCCGGAGTTCCAGAGCATCGGCACCGCGGTGGGTAACCGCTTCGCAGCGGCACTGTCGGGAGCGATCCCGATCGATGAAGCACTTGGCAACGCCCAGTGGGTGACTGGGAAGGTCATGGAGCGCGCCCGCTTCCTCGAAGGAGGCCATGCTGCTCAATAGCGCCTCCGCGATCCACCACTTACCTCACATGGCATGCCCGGATGCGGACGGTGGGCGATGGTTGACCGCCTATCACTTCTACTGAATTGAAACGACGTAAAACACCAGCAGCGCTGGAGGGAAAAATGACTCACACCGCCTTTGATCCTGAACGCCCAATAGCGGAAATTGACGACGAACAACTCCCCGTGCCCAAGCACAGGCTGCATGGCGCCGCTCACTTCCTGGGCCTCTATGGTTCCGAACACGTTGCTGCGACCGAATTCGTCATTGGCGCCGCATTCGTGGCCATGGGCGCGACGATCCAGGACATCCTGATCGGGCTGCTCATCGGCAATACGCTGGCCGTGCTGAGCTTCTGGCTCATCACCGCGCAGGTCGCGGTGAAAACGCGGCTCAGTCTCTACACCTATCTCGATTACAACATGGGCGAGCTGTTCTCGCGGCTCTATAACGGTGCCAATGTGCTGATCTTCGTGGCCATCTCGGCCGCTATGATCACCGTGTCGGCGACGGCGATTCGGGTGCTCTTTGACATTCCTCCACAGATCTATCCGTATCCCACCAGCATCTCCTTCATAATCATTGCCGCCTCGGCAAGCGTGATCGCCGTGGCGGTGGCCTATTATGGTTTCAATGTGGTGGCCGAGTTTGGCACCATTTGCACACCCTGGCTGATGGTGATGTTCACGGCGGGCGGCATGGTGCTGGTCCCGGCGTTGAACGAAGCGCTGACCGGCTACACCACTTTGGCGAGTTTCTCGGATTTCGTGAGTTTGGCGGGAACCACCGTGTTTACCGGCATCAATGCTCAAGGGGAACCCGGCATCGGATTGTGGGAAGTGATCGGCTTCGCCTGGGCGGCGAACACTTTTGCGCATTTTGGCCTGATTGACATGGCGCTCCTGCGCTACGCCAAGAAACCGATCTATGGCCTGTGTACCGCAACCGGCATGATGTTCGGCCACTACATCGCCTGGATTTCTGCGGCGCTCATGGGGGCGGCGACGGCGGCGATCATGAAATTGAGTATCGCTGTTGTTGACCCCGGTGATGTTGCCTATTACGCGCTGGGTCTCACCGGTTTTGTGATCGTCATCATCGCGGGATGGACAACGGCCAACCCCAACCTCTATCGAGCAGGTCTCGCGGCTCAAGCGGTATTCCCTAACGTCGCACGCCAAAAAGTCACGCTTGCCGTCGGGACCGTGGTGGTGATCGGCAGCTGTTTCCCGTTCATCTTCCGCAGCATCCTGCCACTTATTGCCTACGCGGGACTTGTCCTTGTGTCGATCGGCGGCATGGTATTCGCCGAACAATTCATCTTCCCCCGGCTCGGCTACAAGACCAATTGGCACCGCCTGAAAGGCGTCAAGGACAACAAGCCGGCGCTGATCACCTGGGCGATCTGCCTGGTGTTCGGCTTTGGGTTGGACTTCCTGAATATCATCCCGTACGTCTATCTGTTCCTGCCAACCTGGGCTCTCTCGATCATCCTCTACACCATCTTGGCGAAGAAGGCCGGCGCTGATCAGAGCTATCCTGAAGCCGAGAAACGAGAGCAGGAATTCAATAGAAAAGTCGAAGAGTATCATGCCCAATTGGCGGCTCAGGAAAGCCATACACACCATATACATGTCAAAGACACGTCCGTTTTGACCAAAGTAATTCGGGCGGTGTGGATTTTGATCGGATTGGTACTGCCGGCTATTCTCGCATGGCGTGTCCTGTTCAACAGCCCGGACCTTTACGACTACTACGTCAATCGTGAGTTGTTTTATGACCTGACCATCTGGTGCACGCTCATCTACTTTGTTTTTGCCTACTGGGGTTTGCAGCGTTCGAAGGCGCTTCATAGATCCGCGATGCCGGGGGCGGCAAAGCCCGCAGTTTAAGGACGCGAAGCCACAGCGACCGGGGTGGGGTGACGCCACGCCCGCAATGTCGGCGCTGGCGCCTGGATGCGTTGAGGACGGATGGTTCAAGGAGAGGGGATGAATAAGGGATTTACAGTGGCGGGAATCGGCGAGTTGCTTTGGGATGTGTTTCCACAGCACAAGCGTCTCGGCGGCGCCCCGGCCAATTTTGCGTTCCATTGTTACCAGCTCGGCGCGAAAGCCTATCCGGTGAGCTGCGTGGGGACAGATGAACTGGGACTGGGCCTTCGCGACAAGCTTCGGGAAATGGGGGTGGACGCCAGCTATGTCCTGGAAAGCGACAGCTTCCCTACCGGAACGGTGCAGGTGACCCTGAATGATGAGGGCAAACCTTCCTATCGGATTTTCGAGAATGTGGCATGGGATCATATTGCGTTCACCAGCGACCTCAAGGCCCTGGCGGCGACCCTGGATGCCGTGTGTTTTGGATCGCTTTCGCAGCGCTCGCCGGTTTCGCGCGCAAGCATCCACGCCTTTTTGCGGCAGATGCCGGAGGCGGCGCTGAAGATTTTCGACGTGAATCTGCGCCAGTCCTATTTTTCGCAGAAGCAAGTTGAGGACTCGCTACGGCTCGCGTCGATTTTGAAGCTCAGCGACGAAGAGCTTCCGGTGCTGGCCGGCTATTTCGGTCTGCGCGGCGATGTAATGGAGCAGCTCAATGAGTTGCGTGAACGGTTTGACCTGGCGCTGGTAGCGTACACGCGCGGTCCGGATGGAAGCGTGCTGGTACGAGGCGACGAAGTGGATGTCGCCCCGGGAGTGGCGGGACTTGCGGTGGACTCGGTTGGAGCCGGGGACTCATTCACGGCGTCGCTCTGCATGGGCGTGCTGAAGGACTGGCCGCTGAGCAGAGTGAATGCGTTTGCCAACCGGGTCGCCTCGTTTGTCTGCTCGCAGAAGGGTGCAACCCCGTTGCTGCCCGAAGATCTGAAGACATTGTGAGCGACATCAGACCAAAGCGCTCAACAAATAGCCTGAGAAAATAACGATAAGGCTCACAGGGAGTTTGTCATGACGGAACCCGTTCAACTCAAGCAGGAAAATCTTCACCGCCTCGCCGACGAAATCGCTTGTCCATCCTATGACCGGAGCAAAGTCAAGGCCGGCATCGTCCATATCGGGGTCGGTGGATTCCACCGATCGCACCAAGCCTATTACACCGACGCGCTGCTGAGCGACTCCGATGCGTCCGACTGGGGCATCTGCGGCGTCGGCCTGCGCGATGCAGACCGCAAGATCGGCGATATCCTGAAAGCGCAGGACTATCTCTACACCTTGATCGTGAAGCATCCCCAGGGAACGATCGAAACCCGCATTATCGGTTCACTCATCGATTTCATGCTCGCCTGCGACGATCCCGGCGCCGTCATCGACAGGATGGCCAGCGCGGACACCAAGATCGTTTCGCTGACGATTACGGAAGGAGGCTACAACTTCAACCCCGCCACGGGCGAGTTCGACTTCGAGAATCCCGATGTGCGACACGATCTGGAACATCCGTCCAGCCCGAAAACGGTGTTCGGCTATCTCACCGCCGCGCTCAAGAAACGCCGCGCCTTGGGACTCCCGGCCGTCACCGTTCAGTCCTGCGACAACATTCAGCACAACGGCGACATGACACGCAAGATGCTTTTGGCGTTCGCCCACAAGCAGGACGCCGATCTCGCGCGCTGGATCGAGAGCGAGGTGTGCTTCCCGAATGCCATGGTGGACCGGATCACGCCCGTAACAACGCCGGAGGATATCGCCTACCTGCGTAGCGCAATGGGATTGGAGGATCAATGGCCGGTCACCTGCGAGCCGTTCACCCAATGGGTTATCGAAGACGATTTTTCCAATGGCCGGCCGGCGTGGGAAAAAGTCGGGGCGCAGTTTGTTCCCGACGTCACGCCGTACGAGAAAATGAAAATACGCTTGCTCAACGCCGGGCATTCGGTCCTCGGGATGCTCGGTTCGATCCACGGACACAAGACCATCGACGGCTGCATGGCGGATCCGCTTTTTGCAGCCTATGTGCGCCGGTTCATGGATGTCGAGGCAACGCCGGTGCTGGATCCGGTTGCGGGCGTCGACTTGGAAGCCTATAAGGACAGTCTGATCGAGCGCTTTGGAAACCCGAACATCAAGGACAGCGTGGCACGAATTTGTCTGGAAAGTTCAGCCAAGCTGCCGGTATTCCTGGTCCCGACGATCACCGAAAATCTGGAGCGGGGCGGCAGCATCAAATTCGCCGCCCTGGTCGTCGCCGCGTGGTGCTTCTATAGCGACAAGGGCGTCGACCGGCACGGCGCACGGCTCGATATCGTGGACGCCATGAAGGACGAGTTGCATCAAGCCGCAAAGGGGACTTCGGATGACACGCTGTCATTCCTCAAGCTGGAGCCCATCTTCGGCGATCTCATCGGCGACGAAACATTCACGGCGGTGTATTCGGAAATGATCGAAGCCCTCTATGAAAACCCCGACATCTCGGCGAGGATGAAAAAGCTGCTGTAAGCAGCGAAGGGAGGCCGTACACACATGAACCCCTTGGTCTTGGGACAGTATTTACTGCAGGCAGGGAATAAGCATTCCGCAGCGAGAGGAACAATCAAGAAACCATTTAAATAGCAAAGGATAAGCAGATGAAAAAGTTCGCCAATAAAACAGCGTATGTCACCGGCGGTGCGGCTGGTATTGGAAAAGTCGTCTCACTTGGTCTAGCCAAAGAAGGCATAGATGTCGCTATTGTCGATGTCGATTTAGAAGGCGCCCGGAAAGTCTCAAAAGAAATCGAAGAGATGGGACGCCGCTCTCTGGCGATTCAGTGCGATGTGACCAGCGAAGAGGGTGTTCAGAAAATGGTGGACACCATCGTTAGCGAATGGGGAAAGATCGATATTGCCTTTAATAACGCCGGTATTGCCGACAATACCGCAGCGACGGACATGGAGTATGCCGCATGGCGGCGGCTGATGGATATCAACCTCAACGGTGTTTTTCTTTGCTGCCGCGCTGCAGGCCGCCAAATGATCGCACAGAAATCCGGTGTGATTATCAATACGGCATCCATGTCCGGCTCCGTTGTCAACGTGCCCCAGCCCCAGTGTTCCTACAACGCTTCAAAGGCGGCGGTCATCATGCTGAGCAAATCACTCGCCGTAGAGTGGGCATCCCACAATGTGCGGGTCAACAGCTTGAGTCCCGGATATATCGGCACCGAGATGACGGTAGCCGCTCCTGAAGAATGGAAAAGCGTGTGGACGGCCATGACCCCGCAGCGGCGCATGGGAACTCCCGAAGAATTGGTGGGGGCAGTTCTCTATTTGGCGGATGACGCCTCCTCGTTCACCACGGGCATGGACCTGATGGTTGATGGTGGATATTCCTGCGTATAGGCGCCGAATACAGCAGTCCCATAGTGGAACCAACTGTGAATACTTGAATACAATCAAAGGAAATTGCGATGAGAAATATTGGTATTTATTACGCGTACTGGACCCAGGAGTGGGACGTAGATTTTCTTCCCTATATTAAAAAAGCGAAGAAGCTGGGTTTTGACCAACTTGAAATCAATGGCGGCACCATCGCCGTGATGACTTCAGACGAACGCGCCGCGCTTCGTGAGGAGGCTCAGCGCGAGGGAATTGTCCTTAGTTACGGCATCGGCCTGACCCCGGAGAACAATGTTTCTTCACTCGATGAGAATATCCGCAAAACGGGCGTCCACTTTATGAAAGAGATGATTAAAGGAGTTGCCGATATGGGCGGAGGAGGCATTGGAGGAACGGTGCACAGCTTCTGGCCCGCCAACGATCTGGAGAGCATCGAACAGAAGAAACTGATTCGGGATCAGAGCCTTAAAAGCATGCGGGAAATGATCCCTTTGGCAGAGGATCTGGGTGTAATTTTATCTGTCGAGGTCATTAACCGTTTTGAGCAGTACATGCTCAACACCTGCGCAGAAGCAGTAAGCTATGTAGAAGAGATAGATAGCCCCAACTGCAAAATCCTGCTGGATACCTTCCACATGAACATTGAAGAAGATTCCATCGGAGGAGCCATTGAACTCGCCGGCTCATACCTCAGCCAACTACATGTCGGAGAAAACAACCGCAAGCCTCCAGGAACAGGACGGATGGACTGGGGCGCGATCAAGACTGCTCTCGACAACATCAACTTTGACGGCCCGCTTGTGATGGAACCCTTTGTTCGCCCAGGCGGGACGGTGGGTAAAAACATCGCGGTCTGGCGCGACCTGATGCCCGGCGCGGATTTGGATGAAGTTGCAGCGCAGAGTGTTCAGTTCTTGAGACGCACCCTCTGCTCTTAATGTGAAAGTCGCGCACGCGACTCACGAAACTCCCGTCTCCCCTCGTGGGAGAAGGGTCAGGGGAAGAGGGAAACGGTCATGACTTTCATGACTTGGGGTGTCTCCACGTGTCATGACCGTTAAACGAATTAGAAATCGCCAACCCTTCCTGAGAGGCCGTCTTGAAACCGAGATTTTGGAATTTGCGGTCATAAGCAAAAGGGTCATGTGTGGACGGCCCCTGCATTGCAAGAAGAAATTGACCTGATTGCCAGGACAGCGTCCCGCGCCGCACATGATACTCCCGCATCGACGACCAACAGCCCGCCGTTCGACGTCTCCCAGTTTTACGACAGGAGGATCCACGACCACGTCGAAATCAACACCAGCGGCACACCGAAAGCACCGGCTGCCGCCATGATGTGTAACAGCGGAGTGTTTCGCATGACACCGGAGAACTCGCTCGGCGTCTGCTCGTCGGCGTAGGCTGTGCCCCGCAGCTTCGAGCGCCACTGCGAAAGGCGCAACGCGGCGGCGAGGATCGAGACCGTGAGAAGGAGACAGAGCGCTAGGCCGAGCAGGGGTATGTGCGGATGCAGCGGGCTCTGGCCGATCGGTCGTCCCTCTGCGCCAATCACGAGTGGCACGAAAAGGAAGGCTTGGCTGGTCAGAAGCCAATTGACCCTTGCATTCATCAGCTCTATCTCGAACCTGATCGCGGTTAGTATGAGCTCATAGATCTTGTCACCTGCCTCACTTCTTTCTGTGCCGGGCATCTGGGTACACTCTCTCTCTTGCCGTTTGCTTTTGCACAGTACTTCGCTTCAGCGTGCTTATCACTACAATACTACAATAATCGCCGCCAGGCATGCATGCTGCCAAGCGCGCTGAGGAGCCATTCGGTCCTCGAGATGCTCGGTTCGATCCACGGGCACAAGACCATCGACGGCTGCATGGCGGATCCGCTTTTTGCAGCCTATCGCCGGTTCATGGATGTCGAGGCCACGCCGGTGCGGAAGCCGGTTGCAGGGGCGAGTTGGAAGCCCATAAGGACAGTCTGTTCGAGCGCTTTGGAAACACGAACATCAAGGACAGCGTGGCACGCATCTGTCTGGAAAGTTCAGCCAAGATGCCAAAGTTCCTGATCCCGACGATTAGCGAAAACCTGGCGCGCGGTGGCAGTATCAAATATGCCACGCTGGTCATCGCCGCCTGGTGCTTCTATAGCGACAAGGGTGTCGACCGGCATGCCGTACGACTCGATATTGTCGATGCAATGAAAGATGAACTTCATCAAGCTGCGCAGGTGACTAAAGTGGTCGCATACGTAGGGCTTAGCGTACGATATGTTCCGTTTCGTGAGCTGACCCCATCAACGATGCAGCCCTACACTGGGGTTGGAGTTTCTGTGTCGTCGCGTCAGCGACAGCCTTGGTAAGCGTCTGCAACGCCGCTAGCGGCGGCGCCTCGGCGAGGTAAATCAGGCCTGTCGGCACTTGGCTGATCTCGTCGGGCAAGGCCTGTACGACGAAGTCGGCGGCGTGACGCGACTGCTCGACGACCCGCCTCGGCATCAGGGTCCATCCCAAACCGACGGAAACGCAACCCAGAATCCCGTCGAGGGTGCCGAATTCCATGGCCTCGGCGATAGCGTGACCGCTGGTGCGTTGCCAGGCGAGGGCGCGGGTACGATAGGCGCAGCCTTCACGGAAGAGGATCAAGGGCAGCAGCAGTGGATTGGCGTCGGCAGCATGAACGAGCACTAGTTCCTCGACGAGGAGTTCATCGAAGCACAGATCCGGGTGGGCGATCGGGCCGGCGACGATGGCGCAATCGAGCTTGTGGGTCAGCACCTTGTTGAGCAGCATCGCGCTGGTATCGGTTTCGATGCGCAGTTCGAGACGCAGATGCTTGGCACGGACGGCTTTCAGGGCCAGCGGCAAATGCAGCGCAGCAAAAGTCTCCATGCTGCCAATGCGCAACTCACCGACGCCATCGCCGACCAGACGAACGGCGGCGCCGCTCTCACGTTCGAGGTGCAGCATGCGACGCGCGTAGTCAAGCAGTACCCGCCCGGCGGGCGCCAGCGCCACGCCACGGCCGCTGCGGAAGAATAGCCTAGCACCCAGCTCTTCCTCGAGCCGCCGGATGCGACTGGTGACGTTGGACTGGACGGTGTTCAGCTTGCGCGAAGCAGCCAGGATGCCACCTTCATCGACGACGGCGGCGAAGGTACGAAGGGCGGTCAGCTCCATCCACATATCTCCATTAGAGAAGGAATCAATCTTGACTATTCAATTGTGCAGATAGTTTATAGCAGTTATTGTGTCGCCACCAACGGTCATGCCATGTCGAGATAGCTCAGATCATGAAAGCAATGACCGTCCATCTCTGCTCCCGGCCTCGCCCGCCAGTGGAGAAGGAGAGATTCGTGAGTCGCGTACGCGACTTTCACATTCAACTGAAGGAGACTTGGACATGAACGAGCAGCAAGAACGCCTGCAACGTCTGCACGTGCTGGGCGCCGGCATCTGCAGCCTGATGCTGGTCCTCGGCGTCGCTCGTTTTTCCTACACGCCGCTCCTTCCGTTGATGCAAGAACAGGCGGGACTTGGCGTCGGGGCAGCCGCCTGGCTGGCGGCGATCAACTACGCGGGTTACCTGAGCGGCGCAGTAGTGGCGTCGCTGATCAGCGACCTGGTGCTCAAGGATCGCCTCTACCGGATCGGTCTGGTAGTCGCCGTTCTCAGCACCGCCGTCATGGGTCTGACCACCGACGTAAGCATCTGGGCGCTGTCGCGCTTCATCGCCGGGCTGAGTAGCGCCGCCGGCATGCTGCTCGGCACCGGCTTGATTCTCAACTGGCTGATTCGCCACCATCATCGCAGCGAACTGGGTATTCACTTTGCCGGGATCGGCCTGGGTATCGCCGGCTGTGCGGCCGCCGTTGCGCTGATGAGCCATTGGCTGGACTGGCGCGCACAGTGGTTCGTGTTCACCCTCATTGGCAGTCTGCTGCTGATTCCGGCCCTGCGCTGGCTGCCGGCACCCGACCGCAGCACGGTCACCAAAGGCGGTCAGCAGATGCTCGACAATCCGCCGAGTGCCACTTTCATGCGCCTGCTGATGGCTGCCTATTTCTGCGCCGGCTTTGGCTATGTGGTCAGTGCGACCTTTATCGTGGCCATCGTCGACCACCTGCCCGGTCTGACCGGGCGCGGCACACTGGTCTTCCTGGCGCTTGGTGTGGCTGCTGCGCCGGCGTGCATTGTCTGGGACCTGATCGCCCGACGTACCGGTGAGCTGAACGCGCTGATCGTGGCGGCCCTGTTACAGATCGTCGGCATCCTGCTGCCGGTGATGGCTGACAGCCTGCTAGCGGCGCTGGCCGGGGCCTTGCTCTTTGGCGGCACTTTCATCGGTATGGTGAGCCTGGTATTGACCATGGCCGGGCGCTACTACCCGACGCGCCCGGCGAAGATGATGGGCAAGATGACGCTTTCCTACGGGGCCGCCCAGATCATCGCCCCGGCTGTCACCGGTTGGCTCGCGGGCAGCCTGGGCAGCTACGCCGCGGGTCTTTACCTGGCGGCCGCGGTGATGGCCGTCGGTACGCTTCTGCTGCTGATATTAAAGTTCGTGGAGCGCCGGGACCTGTTGTTGAGCACTGCGGTCGCCAGAGCCTGTCCGCAGAAGCGAGCACACGCATGACGCCGTTTCATGATTTCTGACGCGACTGAGGCGGTCGCGCCTGCGCACTCAAACTCGACGCAGTACCCTGCGCCGGCTTGCTCTACGACCACGCCGACCGCGGCACGTATCCCGCCGATACAGGCCTTGACGCTGTGCACGCCATGCGTCTGGCGTGCCGCCGCGCCAGGGCGCTCACACCGCTCAGACCGCCCCCACCGCCCGCAGCCGCTCGATCGCGGCCTCATTCCAGCCGAGTTCCAGCAAGATCGCGTCGCTGTGCTGCCCGAGCGCCGGCACGGCATCCATGCGCGGCGTGAAGGAATCGACCTGACCGGGTGGCAGCAGGGCCGGGATCGGGCCGGACGGGGTATCGACCTCGGTCCAGCGGCCGCGCGCCTTGAGCTGCGGGTGCTCCCAGACGTCGTGCATGTCGTTCATGCGCGCGTTGGCAATCTGCGCGGCGTCGAGCCTGGCGATCAGCTGCTCGGAGCTGAGGCGCGCGAAGCGCGCGTCGATTAGCGCGCGCAGCTCGTCACGTGCCTGCGTGCGCCGCGAGTTCGACGAAAAGCGCGCGTCGCTGGCCAGCTCGGGCAATTCGAGCACCTGCGCGCAGAAGACCTGCCACTCGCGCTCGTTCTGCAAGCCGAGCATCACCGTTTTGCCGTCACCGGCGGTAAACGGACCGTAGGGAAAAATCGTCGCGTGCGCGGCGCCGGCGCGCGGCGGTGGCGCCGCGCCGTCAAAAGCGTAGTACAGCGGGTAACTCATCCACTCGACCATGCTTTCGAGCATCGACACTTCGATGTGACAGCCGCGCCCAGTCCTGCCTCGCTGCAAAAGTGCGGCCAGGATGTTGCTCTGCGCGTACATCCCGGCGGAGATGTCGGCGACCGAGCAGCCGGCCTTGGCCGGCGCGTCCGGCAGGCCGGTCACCGAGAGGAAGCCCGACTCGCTCTGGATCAGCAGGTCGTAGGCTTTCTTGTCGCGATACGGCCCGTCGCTGCCATAACCGGAGATGTCGCAGACGATCAGCCGCGGATGTCGCTCGCGCAGCGCTTCGTACGACAGGCCGAGACGCGCGGCAGCGCCGGGGGCGAGGTTTTGCACCAGCACGTCGGCCTGTTCCAGCAGCTTGCGCAGGATCGCCTCTGCCTCGGCATGCTTGACGTCCAGCGTCAGGCTCTCCTTCGAGCGGTTGGTCCACACGAAATGCGACGCCAGGCCACGCACGCGCTCGTCGTAGGCACGCGCAAAATCGCCGGTTCGCGGTCGTTCGACCTTGATCACGCGGGCGCCAAGATCAGCCAACTGGCGGGTGCAGAAAGGCGCGGCGATGGCGTGTTCGAGAGTGACTACGGTGATGCCGTCGAGCGGGCGCATGGCAGGCTTCCTAGAACGAGCGCGGCAACCCGAGCAGGTGCTCGGCGACGTAGGAAAAGATCAGATTGGTCGAGATCGGCGCCACCTGGTAGAGGCGCGTCTCGCGGAACTTGCGCTCGATGTCGTACTCGGTGGCGAAGCCGAAGCCGCCGTGTGTCTGTAAGCAGACGTTGGCCGCCTCCCACGAGGCTTTGGCGGCGAGATACTTGGCCATGTTCGCTTCGGCACCGCAGGGCTGCTGCGCGTCGAACAGCGCGCAGGCCTTGAAGCGCATCAGGTTGGCCGCCTCGACTTCGATGAAAGCCTCGGCAATCGGAAACTGCACGCCCTGGTTCTGGCCGATCGGGCGGTCGAAGACGACGCGCTCGCGGGCGTAGCGGCTGGCACGTTCGACGAACCAGTAGCCGTCGCCGATGCACTCGGCGGCGATCAGCGCGCGCTCGGCGTTGAGGCCGTCGAGAATGTACCTGAAACCCTGGCCTTCCTCGCCGATCAGATTCTCTTCGGGAATCTCCAGATTGTCGAAAAACAGTTCGTTGGTTTCGTGATTGACCATGTTGGCGATCGGCTGCACGCGCAAACCATTGCCAATGGCTTGTTGCAGATCGACGATGAAGATCGACATCCCTGCGGACTTCTTCGTCACCTCGGCGCGTGGCGTCGTGCGCGCCAGCAGGACCATCAGGTCCGAGTGCTGGACGCGCGAAATCCAGACTTTCTGGCCGTTGACCACGTAGCGGCCGTCCTTTTTCACGGCGCTGGTCTTGATGCGCGTGGTGTCGGTGCCGGCGCCGGGCTCGGTGACCGCCATCGCCTGGATGCGCAGCTTGCCGGCGGCGATGTCCGGCAGGTATTTTTCTTTCTGCGCCCGGCTGCCGCTGCGCAGCAGCGTGCCCATGTTGTACATCTGGCCATGCACGGCCGCAGCGTTGCCGCCGCTTCGATTGATCTCTTCCATGATCACGCTCGCCGCCGTCAGACCCAGGCCCGAGCCGCCGTATTCCTCGGGAATCATCGCCGACAGCCAGCCGGCGCCGATCAGCGCATCGACAAAAGCTTCGGGATAGCCGCGCTGCTCGTCGATCTGGCGAAAATACGCGTCCGGGAACTGGCTGCAGAGGTCGCGCACGGCAGCGCGGATTTCCTGGTATTCGTCGGGCGTGTCGAGCATGGAGGCCTCGTGGTTTCTTGGCGGAATGGCCGCCCGCAAGCGACGGCCAGATTGTGCTTCAGACGCTGCCGCGGGGCAAGGCTGCTGCTGGACGGGCTTCGTGCCAGGGGTTGCGTGAACCAGATGGCGTCCACACCACCGGCAACAACAGCTGCACCAGGCCGAACAGCCACAGCGGCGCTGGCGGGTGGCTGCAGCAAGGCCAGCATCCCCCAGCCACCGTCATTGCGAGGAGGCGCGTGCCTGCTGTCGCGCCGCAACGTCATCCTCCATGTCATAATCCCGGCCCATGACCGACCCCAGCCCGAGCGGCAGCGCCGACGCCGCTGCCGCAGACTCTGCCGCCGCCTTTGTCGCCCGCTGGCGCGCGGCCGACGGTTCCGAGCTGGCCAACTATCAGCTCTTCGTCACCGACCTCTGTCGGCTGCTCGACGTCCCCTCCCCCGACCCGGCACACGACGATAGCCGCGACAATGCCTACGTCTTCGAGCGCCGCGTCAGCTTTCGCCACGGCGACGGCAGCTCGTCGAGCGGGCGCATCGACTGCTACAAGCGCGGCCATTTCGTTCTCGAAGCCAAGAAGATCCGCCTCGTCGCCGCCGGCAAGGGCTTCGACGATGCCTTGCAGCGGGCGCGCGGCCAGGCCGAAGGCTATGCTCGCGCGCTGCCCGCCGACGAGGGCCGGCCGCCGTTCCTGGTCGTCGTCGATGTCGGCCACGTCATCGAGCTGTACGCCGACTTCACACGCTCCGGCGCCACCTATACCCCTTTCCCCGACCCGCGCTCGCATCGCATCAAACTCGCCGACCTCGCCGAGCCCGGCATCCGCGAGCGCCTGCAGATGCTGTGGCGCGACCCGCTGGCGCTGGACCCGACGCGCGTCTCGGCGCGCGTCACGCGCGCGATCGCCGGCCACTTGGCACGCATCGCCCGCACGCTCGAAGGCGCCGGCCATCACCCCGAACTCGTCGCCGGCTTCCTCACCCGCTGCCTGTTCTCGATGTTCGCCGAAGATGTCGGCCTGCTGCCCCGGGAGAATGGCCAGGGCGCCTTCACCACCTTGCTCGAGACCCTGCACAACAGTCCGCAGCAATTCGTGCCGCTGCTCGCCGCGCTGTGGCGCGAGATGGACGCCGGCGGCTTCTCCGTCGTCCTGCGCGCCACCCTGCCGCGCTTCAACGGCAAGCTCTTCAAGCAGCCGGAAGTGATCGCCCTGGACCGCGAGCAGATCGGCCTGCTGCTGCAGGCCGCGCACGCCGACTGGACGCAGGTCGAACCGGCGATCTTCGGCACCCTGCTCGAACGCGCGCTGACGCCCAGCGAGCGGCACGCGCTCGGCGCCCACTACACGCCGCGTGCCTACGTCGAACGCCTGGTCCTGCCGACCGTCGTCGAGCCGCTGCGCGGCGAATGGCGCAACGTCCAGGCGGCGGCCCTGCTGCTCGCCAACGAAGGCAGGCTCGACGCCGCGCGTGCCGAGGTCGACGCCTTCCACCACCGCCTGTGCCAGATTCGCGTCCTCGACCCCGCCTGCGGCTCGGCGAATTTCCTCTACGTGACGCTCGAACACATGAAGCGCCTCGAAGGCGAAGTGCTCGACCAGTTGCACGCTTTCGGACGCGGCCAGCAACGCCTCGAAGCCGAAGGGCTGACCGTCGACCCGCAGCAGTTCCTCGGTCTCGAACTCAACCCGCGCGCCGCCGCCATCGCCGAACTGGTGCTCTGGATCGGCTACCTGCAATGGCACTTCCGCACCAGCGGCAGCGGCCTGCCGCCGCAACCGATCCTCAAGGACTTCCGCAACATCGAATGCCGCGACGCGGTACTGGCCTGCGATGGCATCGAAACGGTCGTCGACGAGCGCGGCGTCCCGGTCAGCCGCTGGAACGGCGTGACCACGAAAACCCACCCGGTCACCGGCGAGCAGGTGCCCGACGAAAACGCCCGCACGCCGCTGCAGCGCTATATCAACCCGCGCCAGGCGACATGGCCGCAGGCGGACTACATCGTCGGCAACCCGCCGTTCATCGGCGCCGGCGGCATGCGTGCCGCGCTCGGCGACGGCTACGTCGAAGCGCTGCGCAAGACCTGGAAAGAGGTTCCCGAATCCGCCGATCTGGTGATGTTCTGGTGGCACCACGCCGCGCAACTCGTCGCGACGGGCAAGGTTCGCCGCTTCGGCCTGATCACCACCAACAGCCTCAAGCAGACCTTCAACCGTCGCGTGGTGCAGGCTGCGCTCGATAAAGGCATCTCGCTCGCCTTCGCAGTCCCCGACCACCCGTGGGTGGACAGTGCCGACGGTGCCGCCGTGCGCATCGCGATGACCGTCGGAGTGCCGGGCAGCGGCGAAGGCCGGCTGCTCAGCGTGACCGCCGAGCGCGAAGGCAAGGGCGAAGGCCTGGAGGTTGAACTGCAGGAGCAGCTTGGGTTGCTGCATCCGGACTTGCGGATAGGCGCCAATGTCGCAGCCGCGAAGGCGCTGAAAGCTAACGGCGGCATCAGTTCACCGGGCTTCAAGCTGCACGGCGCCGGCTTCATCGTTACCGCTGCCGAGGCCGCACTTCTCGAACCCGACGCACCGATCAAACCGTACCGCAACGGTCGCGACCTCACTGATCGACCACGCGGCGTGAAGCTCATTGATCTATTCGGCCTGACGGCCGAAGAAGTTCGTGTTCGCTACCCGGCAACCTTCCAACGCGTGCTTGAGCGAGTGAAGCCAGAGCGTGATGCGAAGGCTGGAACGCCAGATGGCGCTGGCTATGCCCGTCTTTGGTGGCTGCACGGCAAGCCACGGCAAGAGCTACGAAAGATGCTGACGGGTCTGCCGCGCTACACAGCTACCGTCGAGACTGCCAAGCACCGAACTTTCCAGCTTCTTGACGCTGAAGTCGCGCCCGACAACATGCTGGTTTGCCTCGCGAGCGCCGACGCCCTGCATCTGGGCGTGCTGTCATCTTCGGCCCACGTCGTCTGGGCGCTGGCTGCCGGTGGCCGACTCGGCATGGGCAACGACCCGCGTTACAACAAATCCCGCTGTTTCGAGCCCTTCCCCTTCCCCGCCGCAACCCACGAACAAGCCGCCCGCATCCGCGACCTCGCCGAGCAACTCGACGCCCACCGCAAGCGCCAACAGGAAGCCCACGCTACCCTGACCCTGACCGGCATGTACAACGTGCTCGAAAAACTGCGCAGCGGCGAAGCGCTCAGCGCCAGGGAAAAAACCATCCACGAGCAGGGCCTGGTAAGCGTGCTGAAGACCCTGCATGACGAACTCGACGCCGCAGTCCTCGACGCCTATGGCTGGAGCGACCTCACCAGCGCACTCGCCAACCCGGAGCAGAAAGACGCGGCCGGCGAAACCCTGCTCGTGCGCCTGGTCGCGTTGAACGCCGAACGTGCGGCGGAAGAAGCGCGCGGCCAGGTGCGCTGGCTGCGGCCGGAATACCAGCACCCCGAGGCAGTGGCGAGCCAGTCGCCGCTCGCTATCGACGATCCGGCAGTTAAACAGGCTGCGCTGGCCACCGCCGTGCCAGTAAGTCCCAGCGCACGCCAGGCCTGGCCGGCGGCACTGCCCGAACAGGTCGCCGCCGTCGCCAACGCCCTGGCAGCCGCAGCTGTACCGCTTTCGGAAGCCGAGCTGGCCGCACGCTTCACCGGCAAAGGGGCATGGAAAAAACGCCTGTCGCAGATCGTCGACACGCTCGAAGCGCTCGGTCGCGTGCGCCGTCAGGGAGTGCTACTGGCAAGCGCCGGCTAGTCCAGCGTTGCACTCAATGCGCGCGGCGCTCGCTACTACCAGGTTCTCGATGCGCCGGCCCCGGATACTCCTGCCGCGGGGTCGCCTGGTGGCACGGTAACCGTGGCGTGGCTCCTGGCGTCACGCCGTTGATGTCGCGCTTCGCGGGCCAGCGCGCGAAGTTCGTTGCATTTGCCGACGATGTTCACCAGCACGCTGGCGGTCCAGGCGAAGGTGAACATGCCAGAAATGGCGATGATCGGCGAGAGCATGTACCACTCATCCGACAGCACCCGGTGGGTGCCAAGCGTGGTGTAGGACAGCGACGCGAAGCGTGCAGCGGCAGCCCATCCCGGGATGATCCCGCCGTACACGAGGGCCGCCGACCAGAGAATGATCGACATCAGGTGCAGGCCGAGCATCCTGAAGACGGTGAAGCCAAGCAAGAGGTCAACACTCCACCAACCCGAACGCTGCTCGATGCGCTGGGCGCGCTTGTCGAAGCGGCCGATAAGCAGGCGCATGCCAATGGCCTGCAGGACGACAACGGCGACGAGAACCCCGCCACCAAACAGGATGTCCGGCAGCGGCAGCGCCTCGATCATCGGCAACTTCGCCTCGACGTAGGCTTCCGTCGACCCCAGCTCGACTGGTAGCTGCTTGACCACTGTTGCGGGGAGTTTGACCAGTTCGTGAGGCGCTTTCTCGACGGCCTTCGGAAGCCGCGACAACTCCGTTTCGACCCCTTCTGCCACGGGTGCCAGCTTGACCACGTCATCGGTCAACTCGACGGCAAGCGAAGCCTTTGGCGGCAGTTCCTGTGCGGGCTTCTCACTCCCTGTCGTATCGGCCACTATGGACAACTCCCCTGCTGAAACCAGCACAACTGAATGAATTCACGAGGCTCTCCGTCGCGCCCTCGGTGCGTGCCCATTGCTCGCAAAATGCGGGCAGCGAAAACTTCGCGCCGGCTGACAGGCATCGGCGTTTCGCCCGGTGTATGGCAAGCAGGCTACGAGTATACTAGCTCGGCCGCGGACCGGGAGTCCTTTGCCGCAGCCCCCGTGACCACAGGGGCCAGCCGTTTTGCCGGGGGAGAGGCGAGCTGACTTTGTGGCCGCCGAGGGGCGAGTGGCTGCATCGCGACGGGGAGACAGGCTGCAGATGGAAGCAACGCTTATTGATGGCCAGGGCGCAGTCAAGCGCCTCTCCGGGAAGGATCTTGCTGCCCAGCTCATCGGCGACTGGTGCCGCTGCGAGACCGAGTGAAGTCCGTAGTCACAGCGATCGGAGGCGTCCGTGCTACCCGCTAGTGTAGTGTTGCACGCAGTATGGAACCTATAAATTCCGGCTACCGCGTCGGTTTCGCGCCACTGTCATGCTTGCTGAAGGCCGCGTCGAGAATGGTGAATGGTGAACGCGGCGCCACACCAGCCCCCACGTCATTGCGAGGAGGTTGGGAGGTGCTTGCCGAAAGTCTCATCAAGAAAGCAACACGACACTAGTGGATGCCCGCCGGCGTACGCCGCAACATCAAGGACAAAGACCATGGACGAGCCGAGCCGCAGCAGGCGAATCAGCGTGAACGGGGCAATCGCCCTCGGCGTCGGCTCCATGGTCGGCGCCGGCATCTTCGCGCTGATGGGCGAAGCGGCGGCGAGGGCGGGATCGGCGGTCTGGCTGTCGTTTCTGGTCGCCGGGATCATTGCGCTACTCACCGGACACTCGTTTGCACAACTCGGCGTTCGCTATCCGTCGCGCGGCGGCGTCGTCGAGTACCTGGTGAAGGCCTACGGCCCGGGACTCTTCTCGGGCGGCTGCTCGATCCTGTTCTATATCGCGCAGCTGATCGGAATGGCGATGATCGCGCTGGCCTTCGGCAAGTTCAGCGCCAAGCTGCTGAGCCTCGGCGAAGCGGATCTGCTGCTCTGGGAACGGCTTCTGGGATCCGCTCTGATCGTCACTCTGGCAGCGCTCAACCTGGTCGGTGCGAAGTTCGTCAGCTCCGCCCAGCGGCTGGTCGTCCTCGCCAACCTGGCCGTCCTCGCCCTCTTTACGGTAGCGCTGTCGATGCGCGCGGACGTGGCTAGACTCGCGGTCGAAACCTGGCCCGCGGCAAGGCCGATACTCGGCAGCCTCGGCCTCACTTTCTTTGCCTTTACGGGCTTTGCCGTGGTCAGTAATGCCGCCGGGGACATGGACAACCCGACTCGCGACCTGCCGCGGGCGATGTACAGCACCATCGCCATCGTACTGGCACTCTATGTCGCCCTGGCACTGGCGGTCACGACGACAGTCGATGGACAGGAGCTCACCTCAAGCGGGGCAACGCTCCTGGTCATCGTGGCCCGCCACAACTTCGGCGAAATTGGCTTCCACATTCTGCTGCTCAGCGCCATCCTGGCAACCGTCACCTGCCTCAACGGTGGCTTCTTCGGCGCCACCAGCATCACCTACACCCTGGCCGAGAACGGCCAGCTACCTTCGCGCTTCGGGCAAAAGATCGGCATGAGCTCTCGCGGCCTGACCATCTCCGCGTTGCTCGCCCTGCTGATGGTCAACTTCCTGACGCTGACGACCGTCGCCTCGCTGGGCAGCGCCACCTCTCTGCTCGTGTATTCCCTGGTCAACTTCGGCGCCTGGCGACTCCTGAAAGGCGGCGGCTGGCACCGGTTCGCGATCCTGCTGAGCATCGTCGCCTGCGTTCTGGCGATCAGCGTCTGGTGTTTCGACACGTTCCAGACTTCGCCTGGTTCGTTCTCGATCTTCCTCTCCTTCCTGGTCATCGCCTTCGCCGCGGAAGGCTTGCTGCAGCGCTATCACGGCAGGCGGATCCTGGCGCAAGAGCACTGGGATTGATTGCCCTCGATCAGGACGGGCTGGCACTTCCTCCCAGGTGATCGTTGAAATGTTGCCTGACCCCAGCCTTGATGTGGGAAAGTAGCCGCCAGTTGCCTTCCTCGTGTCGAACGCGTCCGGCGACAATCGCGGGATGGATGCGCAGGCGGTCAGCCAAGGCGTTTGCGTTCTTCGCCGACGGCGCGCCCTTCACTTCCGATCCCTCCCATTCTGCAAGGGGGATCAGAAGTGAAGGGCGCGCCGTCGGCGAAGAACGCAAACGCCCGCTTGACCGGCTCTTGTCGTCCAGGTTGTCGGCGATGAATAGATGTGCCGGCGTCAGGTGCTTTTGAACATGGATCAGTTCATGGAGCAGGGCGAACCAGAAGTTGTCGACGCGGTCGTGCCGGAGCGTCAATGCGATCACGGGCGTCTCGCCGTCCAGCATCGCCGCGCCGTCGAGGTCAGCGCTGAAGCATGACGACGCCGGCCCAGTAGTGGCAAGGCGTTGCGGTGGGCAGGCAAAAAAAACCTTCGCACAAGAGGGCTAGACGGCCGGGCGGACTTCTG